>Ga0209710_1000086_pt1 | contig 104205 bp, 116 predicted proteins | sample ArcticOcean_MG_C_5_FD_187436 | JGI IMG/M metagenome (GOLD analysis project Ga0209710, IMG submission 187436) | Marine microbial communities from western Arctic Ocean - ArcticOcean_MG_CB4_138 (SPAdes) (version 2) | ecosystem: Environmental > Aquatic > Marine > Oceanic | place: Arctic Ocean...
TCCTGGGGCGGTAGTACGTCCCAAGGGTTGGGCTGTTCGCCCATGAAAGCGGTACGCGAGCTGGGTTCAGAACGTCGTGAGACAGTTCGGTCCATATCCGGTGTGGGCGTTAGAGTATTGAGAGGATCCTTCTTTAGTACGAGAGGACCGAGAAGGACATACCTCTGGTGTACCAGTTATCGTGCCAACGGTAAACGCTGGGTAGCTAAGTATGGAAAGGATAACCGCTGAAAGCATCTAAGTGGGAAGCCCGCCTCGAGATGAGTACTCTCATCCTTTTAGGAGTAAGGTCACGGCAAGACTAGCCGTTTGATAGGCATCAGGTCTAAGTATAGTAATATATGTAGCCGAGATGTTCTAATAGACCGAGGACTTGAATTTTACTTGTCATATTTTAATCTTGGGTGTCTTTAGCAAAATGGAACCACGTTGATCCATCTCGAACTCAACTGTGAAACATTTTTGCGGTGACAATACTGCAGGGGTAGCCTTGTGGGAAGATAACTCGATGCCCTAGATTCTAAAATCTTAATATAAATCATACAAAATTATAGTTTAACCCTTATTTTACAAATAAAAACTACTATTTGAATTTCTCACTACTTGTAAAATATTTTGAGGATATATGGAATGCTTGTATAAGATTTCTTACAGTATTAATCTTATTAATACTTCCCTGGTTAATTTTAGCCTTTAAATCCTTTTCTAAAAATTTTTCTCTTAAATCGAACCCCCCCCCTTTTTTTTTAAATTATTTTTACTAATGTTTATTTATGTCACCTGGACAAATGTGCTGACTTTGATTAAAGTTAGTATGTATATAAATAAAAAATGTACTTGATTTTTAACTTCTCGAAAGCTTGAATTGTAAATTTAAAGGAGTAATTTTTGTGTCTTTAGGTATATTGGGAAATAAGGTTGGTATGACTCAAATTTTCACAGAAGACGGAAATGCAAATCCCGTTACAATTATAAAAGTGGGTCCGTGTATTGTAACACAAATTAAAACGACTGCAACTGATGGTTATAATTCCATTCAACTTGGATATCAACAAGTTTCACGACAAAAACTTACAAAACCCGAATTAGGGCATTTAGATAAAGCTAATATTGTTCCTTTAAAATATCTTAAAGAGTATCCAATAGATAATGTAGAAGATTTTACATTAGGACAAATAATTGATGTTCAAAATTTTAAAGAAGGGCAATTTGTCGATATTACTGGTAAATCCATTGGTAAAGGTTTTGCTGGTACTATAAAACGACATCATTATACTCGTGGGCCTATGACGCATGGTTCGAAGAATCATCGTGCCCCAGGATCTATTGGTCAAGGTACTTGGCCTGGTCGAGTTTTTCCTGGTAAAAAAATGGCAGGTCAGCTTGGAGCAAAAAAAACAACCGTTGCAAAACTTAAAGTTTTAAAAGTAGATTCGAAAGAAAACCTTTTAATTTTAAAAGGTGCAGTTCCTGGAAAGCCTGGGAATCTAGTAAGTATTAAACCAACAGTAAAGGTTTAAATTTTATGGTCACTAAAAAAACATTTGATCTCAATATTCTGAATGTAACAGATGGTACAGTTAAAAAATCTGAAGCCTTAGCATTGAATATTTCTGAGGATAATGCAAATTATATTATCCACCGTGCACTTAAACATCAAAACGTATTAGCTCATCAGTATACTTCTTCTTCAAAAACACGTAGTGAAGTTCGAGGTGGTGGACGTAAACCTTGGAAACAGAAAGGAACAGGTCGAGCTCGAGCAGGTTCTAATCGTTCACCTTTATGGAAAGGTGGTGGAGTTATTTTCGGGCCAAAACCGAAAACAATGCAACACAAGTTAAATAAAAAAGAATTCCAACTTGCATTACGAACACTTTTATACAACAAAAAAAATAATTTATTTGTTTTTGATAGTTTTGAAATAGGAAACTGTAAAACGAAAGAATTTTTAAATCTTCTTAAAAAAGTAGACAAAAACGTTGATAAAAAAACGTTAGTTATTCTTTCTGATGCTAACAACCCTATTCAATTAGCAGTTCGTAATTTACCCAAAGTAGAAACTCTTTTGGTGACGAATCTAAATATAAAGGCATTACTAAACGCTCAGCAAATATTTTTAGATCAAACTGCTTTAGATTTAATAAATAAGGTTCATTGTAATGACTGATACAAATCTTGAAAGTATTCAGAATAAGATGGATACGAACTTACAAAATATTATCTCTATTTTGAAATATCCTGTAATCAGTGATAAGTCAACTCTTTTATTAGAGAATAATAAATATACGTTTATGGTAGATCGCCGGGCAAATAAGGATATGATTAAGAAGGTAATTGAATATGTTTTTAACGTTAGTGTAACAAATATCAATACTTTAAGAAGTCCTGCAAAAAAGCGTACCGTGGGTCGTTTTTCTGGATACCGATCTCAATATAAAAAAGCAATAGTTACAGTAAAGGATGGAGATACGATTACTCTTTTTCCAGACATGTAAAAATTATTTTAAATTTAGTCAAGGAATTTTATGGTTATTCGTATTTATAAACCAAATACACCAGGTACTAGAAATCGTGGAGTAGCCTCGTTTTACGAGATTACAAAAAACAAACCGGAAAAATCTTTGCTTAAAAAGAATCACCGAAAAAAAGGCCGAAATAATCGTGGTGTAATCACTATTCGCCATCGTGGAGGAGGTCACAAGAGACGTTATCGTGCTATCGATTTTAAACGTAATAAACATGATATCTTAGGTCGTGTAGCTAGTATCGAATATGATCCAAATAGAAATGCACGCATTTCTCTACTACATTATGAAGATGGTGAAAAGCGTTACATTATTGCACCACAAAATGTAAAGGTTGGGACTAATCTAATGTCAGGCCCGAATGCAGATATTCAGATAGGTAATAGCTTACCACTTGCAGAGATCCCTTTAGGTCTTGAGGTACATAATATTGAATTAATACCTAATCGCGGAGGACAAATTGTACGTGCCGCTGGAACGAGCGCTAAGATTCTCGCAAAAGAAGGTAAATATGTAACTGTAAGGTTACCGTCTAAAGAGATTAGGCTAATAAGAAATGAGTGTTATGCTACCATTGGTGTTGTTAGTAATGGAGAAGATAGTAATATTACTATAGGTAAAGCTGGTAAAAAACGTTGGTTAGGTATTAGACCAACAGTTCGAGGTGTCGTTATGAATCCATGTGATCACCCACACGGTGGTGGAGAAGGGCGTTCACCAATCGGTAGAAAGCGACCAATTACTCCTTGGGGTAAAGCTGCCTTAGGTGTAAAAACCCGAAAAAGAAATAAACCGAGTGATATTTATATTGTAAGAAGAAGAAAATAACATTATGGGACGATCATTGCGTAAAGGTCCTTTTGTGGCTTATCATCTTTTAAAAAAAGTTAATGAGATGAACACTAAAGACCGAAAAGAAGTAATTAAAACTTGGTCACGTGCTTCAACAATTATTCCTTCAATGGTTGGCCACACAATTGCTGTATATAATGGGAGACAACATGTTCCTGTCTTTGTCGGAGAAACAATTGTGGGTCACAAGTTAGGTGAATTTGCACCAACACGAACATTTCGTTCACATGTTAAGAGTGACAAAAAGGCGAAACGCTAATTTAAAATTTTATGAATCAAACTAAAACGGAAGCAAAAGCCTTTGGGCGTTATATTAGAATGTCACCGAATAAAGTGCGTCGAGTTTTAAATCAAATACGTGGAAAAGATTACAAAGAAGCTCTAATGTTACTTGAATTTATGCCTTATCGTGCTTGTGGCCCTGTTTGGCAAGTTGTTTATTCAGCTGCAGCAAATGCACAAAATAATTTAAATGTTAGTAAAGATAATCTTTACATTAGCGAAGCTTTTGCGGATCAAGGTCCCGTATTAAGACGTTTTAGACCACGTGCACAAGGAACAGGTTACGCAATTAGAAAGCCAACCTGCCATATAGGTATTAAATTAGACCTAAAAAATTAAATAAAGTAATTTAAAGGATTCTATTTTGGGACAAAAAGTACATCCTCTCGGATTTCGGTTAGTTACAACTCAGAAACATCGTTCTGTATGGTTTTCTGAATTTGCAAATTATCCAAATTTTTTAGAAGAAGATTCATTAATTCGAGAATATTTAGAGACAAAATCAACAGAAGCTGGAATTTCAAGAATTGAAATTAAACGGAATGGTATCGGAAACAAAATTGAAGTCGAAATATATAGCGCAAGACCTGGTATTTTAGTAGGAAACTCTGGTAATGGTCTTTCGGAAATTTATAAGAAACTAAGAAAAATTATTTCCCAAGAAAAATTTAGTGTTAAAAATACTAATAAAACAATAATTGTAAATATTATTGAGCTTACAACCCCAGATGCAGAAGCAGCTTTAATAGGCGATTTTATAGTATCACAACTAGAAAAGCGTGTAGCTTTCAGACGTGCAATTCGTCAAGCAATTAAACGCACGCAAGTTGCAAAGGTTGCAGGTATTAAGGTCCAGATATCTGGAAGATTAAATGGTGCCGAAATGGCCAGAACGGAATGGATTCGTGAAGGACGTGTACCTTTACATACCTTACGAGCAAATATCGATTATGCCGACAAACGAGCGAATACTATTTATGGTGTTTTGGGAGTTAAAGTTTGGCTTTTTAAAGGTGAAATTTTATAATTTAAAGTGAGAATAAAAGTTTATGCTAAGCCCAAAACGAACAAAATATCGTAAACACCACCGTGGTCGTATGCGAGGAAAAGCCTATCGAAACAATACAATTTCTTTCGGTGATTATGCCTTACAATCACAAGAATGTGGCTGGATAACTTCACGTCAGATTGAAGCAACAAGACGAACGATTACACGTTCGATTAAACGTGGTGGTCAATTATGGATTACAATATTTCCCGATAAACCAGTTACAGCACGTGCTGCAGAATCAAGAATGGGTTCTGGTAAAGGTTCTGTTGATTATTGGGTTGCAGTTATTAAACCAGGAACTATTATGTTTGAATTAGCTGGTGTACCATTAGATGTTGCCACTCAAGCAATGCGTTTAGCAGCATATAAATTACCTGTTAAAACTAATTTTATTACTAAGGAAAATATCTAACCAGATGAGTTTCTCAGATATTCGTGAATTAAGAAAATTAGATTCTGATGCAATAGACGAAAAAATCATATCAATCCAAAAAGAATTAGCTGATTTAAGAGTAAAAAAAGCTACACGACAAGAATTCAAACCTCATGTGTTTAAGCATAAAAAATTAAATTTAGCCCAATTGTTAACAATAAAAAGTCAGAACGAAATAAAACAATTAACTAAATAAATAAGAATATTGTATTCTTTATTTATTTTTGAATTAAAAAAGCTTATTTATTATTTATGGCAACAAAAGAGAAGACTGGGATTGTAGTTAGTACAAAAATGGATAAGACAATTATTGTCCTAGTGGAAAATCGCTACGCGCATCCCATATACGGAAAAACGTTAAAAACAAGTAAACGTTTCATGACTCATGATGAGTTTAACGAGTGTAATTTGGGAGACCAAGTTACAATTTCTGAAACTCGACCGATTAGTCGTAATAAGTGTTGGAAAGTTAAAGAAATTTTAAAGAAAACGCTTTTATCAAATTAATTACCTATATATAAGGCTATGATTCAACCTCAAACATATTTAACAATAGCTGATAATACAGGTGCAAGAAAAATTATGTGCATTCGTATTTTAGGCGGCAATAAAAAATATGGACGTATAGGTGATGTAATTATAGGTGTTGTAAAAGATGCCTCACCAAATATGCCTGTAAAACGTTCCGATATTGTTCGAGCGGTTATTGTACGCACACGACACACTGTACGTCGTAAAGATGGAATGAGTATCCGATTCGATGATAATGCAGCTGTAATAATTAATAAAGAAAATAATCCTCGAGGTACTCGAGTTTTTGGTCCCATTGCACGTGAAATACGTGATAAAAGTTTTACAAAAATCGTTTCACTTGCTCCTGAAGTATTATAAAAATCTACATGAAAAAATTAAAAATTGGGGATACTGTTAAAGTTATCTTGGGTAAAGATAAAGGAAAAATCGGTACAATCAAGACTATTTCTTATAAAAAAAATAATTTAGTAATTGAGGGAATAAATAAAAAGATTAAGCATGTAAAACCTCCTAGAAAAGAAGAGGCAGGTAAAATTATTACGTTTAATGCGCCCTTAGATTATTCCAATGTTATGATTTGTGATGAAAATGGAAAAACAACGCGTGTTAGTTTTGATTTCCAAGATAATAGAAAGGTTCGAATTTCTACAAAAACAAAAAATTTAATTTCGTAGCGACTTATGGTTACAAAAATAAAAGCTATTTATGAAAATGAGGTTGTACCTTATCTTAATGAGACATTTGAATACAAAAATGTTCATGAGATCCCAAAAATTGAAAAAATTCAAATTAACCGGGGTTTAGGTATCACCGCACAAAACAATAAAATTCTTCAGAAAAGTATAGGCGAGATTCGTCAAATTACAGGTCAACAACCAGTTGTTACTATAGCGAAAAATTCGATCGCCGGATTCAAAGTTCGTGAAGAAATGCCTATGGGTATTACGGTAACGTTACGTAAAGAAAAAATGTATACATTTTTAGATCGTCTTATTAACTTAACATTACCAAGAATACGTGATTTTCAGGGACTAGATCCAAAAAAATTCGATAAAAACGGAAATTACAATCTTGGTATTACGGACCAGTTAATTTTTCCAGAGATTGAGTATGAACAAGTTGATCAAATGTTAGGATTAAACATAACAATTGTAACAACTGCCAAAAATCCAAAAGAAGGATTGGCTTTATTACAAAAAGTAGGAATTCCATTCCGTAAGTAAATAAAATTTTTTACAAAAGGAGAAATTGAGTGGTAAATGATCAAATTTCTGATACTTTGACAAGAATCAGAAATGCAAGTCAGGCGAAGCATCATATTGTAGCTGTTCCTTGCACAAAGATAGTAGAAGCGATTGTCACAATTCTTAAGCGTGAAGGTTTTATCGATAATTATGAGATTGTAGCAAGTCAGGAGGATTCTTCAGCACCTGTTAGTATGATTATCATTTCTTTAAAATACTTTGGCAGAAAACAAAAACCCGCAATAACGAAGTTAGAACGGATAAGTAAACCTGGTGCTAGGGTTTATCGAAGAGCTAAAAAAGTACCCGTTATTTTAGGTAAGATGGGTATTGCAATTATTTCTACTTCACTAGGCGTAATGACAGATGATGAAGCTCGAAAACTTAAGATTGGCGGCGAATTATTATGTTATATTTGGTAAAAAGTGGGAATAGAAAATTATGTCACGTATAGGTAAATTACCAGTAACTGTGCCTGAGAGTGTTAAAGTAGAACTAGTAGGTCAAGAAATTCGAATTACAGGAAAGCATGGTGAATTAGAGTATGCAATTCCGAATGAGATTAAAGTCTCATTTAATGAAAATACAATTTTTGTTGAAAAAAAGGTAGAAACAAGAATTGCTAGACAAAAGTATGGATTAGTTCGTGCTTTAATAAATAATATGGTTATTGGCGTATCTGAGCAGTTTGAACGTCGCTTACAAATGGTTGGAGTAGGATACCGTTCACAAGTATCAGGTAAAGATCTTACCCTTAGTGTAGGGTATAGTCATCCAGTTGTCTTTTCAGCTCCAGAAGGAATTGATGTACAAGTTGAAGCAAATACAAACATTATTATTCGAGGAGTGGACAAAGAAAAAGTAGGTTTATTAGCTTCACAAATTCGTGCAGTACGACCACCTGAACCTTATAAGGGTAAAGGTATTCGCTATCTAAATGAATATGTAGCAAGAAAAGCCGGTAAATCTGGTAAATAATTAACTAAAAAAGGGAAACTGTTTCGAAGTTATGGTCAATCCACAGGGAAATGAAACGAAAAATAAAAATACAAAAAATCGTCGCCAAAATACCCAACGAGAAAAATGGAATGAACGTGTAATTCAAATAAGTCGAGTAACAAAAGTTTGTAAGGGTGGTAAAAAACTAAGCTTTAGAGCTGTCGTGCTTATTGGTAATGAAAATGGACGAGTAGGCCTAGGTGTTGGCAAAGCAGATGATGTAGTAAATGCTATCACTAAAGGAATTACAGATGCTAGACGTTCTGTCGTTACTGTGTTTCTAACTCGATCAAAAACTTTACCACATGTTACCACTGGTCGCTTCGGGGCTTGTGAAGTCTTTATTAAACCTGCATCTCAAGGTACAGGTGTAATTGCAGGTAGTTCTATACGAACAGTTTTAGAATTAGTGGGCGTTAAAAATATTTTGGCTAAGCAATTAGGGTCAGATAATCTTTTAAACAATGCACATGCAACAATTTCGGCTTTAACAAACATGAAAAATCCTGCAATGGTAGCAGCCGAGAGAAATTTACCAGTTGAACGATTCTATTCGTAAAGAATATGCGGACAAATAAAATCGACTCTGTTAGTAATAAAATCCGTACGACAATTTTTATAATTTTTGTAACAAGATTAGGAAATTATATACCTGTTCCTAATGTTGATCAAGAGTACTTAATCAATATTTTGAATTCGACACCACTTTTAAGAAATTTTTACACAAGTGAGAATTTGGTTTTAGGTATTTTTAGTTTAGGGATCTTACCTTATTTAAATGCATCAATTATGATGCAACTTTTAACAAGTCTTGTTCCTAGTCTTGAAAAATTACAGAAAGAAGAAGGTGAGGCTGGGAGAAGAGAGATTACAAAATATACTCGTTATTTAACTCTATTTTGGGCAGTTATAGAAAGTTTTTCTATTGCTTTTGCTTTACGCCCTATCCTTTTCATTTGGAATATTAGTATTTGTGGTCAAATTGTTTTGTCATTAGTAACGGGTTCAATGATTATTTTATGGCTAAGTGAAATAATAACAGAAAAAGGTATTGGAAATGGTTCATCACTTATAATAACCGCAAATATTCTTTCAGGAATACCCAATACCATAAAAACAGTATTTACTTCTGGAACTGGCTTATCTCTTAGTTTAAATTTCATTAGTTTTACAGTTTTAATAACTGGAATTATTTATGTACAGGAAGCTGTTCGTATTATTCCTCTGGTATCTGCAAAACAACTGTTAACTCAACCTAATAATCAGACAAAGACATCCTTTCTACCTTTAAAAATAAATCAAGGTGGTGTCATGCCTATTATTTTTGCATCGACAGTATTAACGTTTTTGACGATTTTTGTTGGGTATATAGTAAATTTGGATATTTTTCCAAAGTTAGACTTTGCTCCCAATATTCAACCGGTAATATATAGTATGACAAATTTTGGTTTAATATTAGTATTTAGTTTATTCTACTCAAATCTAATACTAAACCCCAGTGAATTAGCCAAAGATTTAAATAAAATGGCTGTTACCATACCAGGTATACGACCAGGAAATCAGACTAAAGAATTCTTAACAGAAACGTTAAAAAGGTTATCTTTACTAGGTGCTCTATTTTTAGCTACTATTGTTACAATTCCAAATATTCGAAGTTCTTATGGTTTTGGTATTACGTCACTATTAATTTTAGTAGGTGTTACTGTTGATACAAGTCGACAAATTCAAACTTTACTAATAAACGAAAGTTATCAGAAAAATTAAAGAAAAAATAAAAACAATGAAAGTTCGTCCCTCGGTTAAAAAAATGTGTTCTAATTGTCGAATAATAAAAAGGTCAAGTGTAATACGTGTAATTTGCACAAACCCAAAGCATAAACAACGTCAAGGATAAATATAAAGGAGTCTTATTGTGGTACGTATAGAAGGGGTAGATTTGCCAAGAGCAAAACGAGTTGAATATGCCTTAACAAAAATACATGGTATTGGCGTAATTAGCTCGCAGAAAATTTTATCGAAAGCAAACGTGGATCCTAATATTCGAACTAACGAGTTAACGGATGAAAATGTTAGTTTAATTCGTGAAGTTATTGAATCCTCATTTAAAGTTGAGGGTGATTTACGACGTGAAACAAGTTTAAATATTAAACGTCTACAAGAAATCAATTGTACAAGAGGTCGCCGTCATCGTCAAATGTTACCTTTACGTGGACAGAGAACACGAACTAATGCACGTGCTCGTCGTGGTCCAAAGAAAACGGTTGCCGGCAAGAAGAAATAGGGTTTCCATTTTTAGATAAAAACATATATTATGTCACCAAAAATTAAACGTAATAATACAAAAAAAGCAAAACTTAACAATATTACTGGAGTTGTTCATATACAATCCACATTTAATAATACTATTGTTACTATTACCGACATGATTGGTAATACAATTTCATGGGCATCCGCAGGAAGTACTGGTTTTAAGGGTGCTCGTAAAGGAACTCCCTTTGCAGCGCAAACTGCATCTGAAGCTGCAAGTTCTGTTGCTCTAAATTTAGGCCTTAAAAAAGTAGATGTATTAGTTAAAGGTCAAGGATCAGGACGTGAAACAGCTATACGTGCGGTTCAAAGTATAGGTCTGGAAATTATATCGATTAAAGATATTACGCCGGTTCCACATAATGGATGTAGACCACCAAAGAAACGTCGAGTTTAAGCTAATAATCGAAAAATAAATACAATGGAAGAATTAAAATTCCAATATTTTAAATCATGTGTTGAAGAATCTGGTAATTTAACAGGTTATTTTTTACTCCAGAATTTAGAAACAAGTCAAGGCTTAACGTTTGGAAACACATTGCGTCGTGTAATGTTATCTAATATCGAAGGAACTGCAATAACAGGAATAAAAATACCAGGAATTGTACATGAATTTTCGACAATACCTGATGTTCGGGAGGATTTACTTGAAATCTTTTTGAATTTAAAACAGATTGTTTTATCTAGTAAAAATCTTAAAAAAGATACTCCTTCATTTGGTTATGTATCTGTGCAAGGGCCCGGGGTAATTACGGCAAACTCGATTAAATTTGACGATGACATTGAAGTTATAAACCCAAATCAATACATAGGGACTTTATCTGGAAATGAAGTCTTCAATTTCACACTTAAAGTAGAGAAAGGTGTAGGGTATCAATTTGCTGAACAAGAAAAAAATCTTAATAATCTTGATTTTTTAGCTATTGATTCAGTTTTCATGCCCATTGTGCGAGTTAACTTTAAGATTAAAAATGTTTATACTGGATACAGTAAAACAACAGAATCTTTGATTTTGGAAGTAACAACAAATGGGAGTATTTCACCTGAAAAGGCTTTAAGTGAAGCCGCTCAAAAATTAAGGGATTGGTTTAGTCTTCTAACAAATGAAGAAAACTTAATATCGCAAGAAAAAATAGAAATCAAATCTATTACGCCTAATGAAGTAATTTTAATTGAAGAATTGCAACTTCCTGTACGTGCCTATAATTGTTTAAAACGAGCTGGTATTAATTCTGTGGATGATTTAGTAAATTATTCACCTGAAGAAATTCGAGAAATTAAAAATTTTGGTAAAAAATCAGCACAAGAAGTTTTTCAAGCATTAAAAGATAAATTTGATATTGTATTACCTTCATTAAATTACTAAAAATTAACAAAATATTATACGGAAGTATTTAAAATATGAAAGAAACTTTTGTTAACTCTCAAAAATTAACAACAAAAAAATGGTACTTAATTGATGCTGACGAGCAAATTTTAGGTCGTTTAGCTTCAAAAGTTAGTAGAATATTAATGGGTAAAGATAAAAAAACCTATACACCTTTTTTAGAAAATGGTGATTATGTTATTATCATTAATGCTCAAAAAATTAAAACCACAGGAAAAAAAGATAAACAAAAGCTTTATCGTAATCATTCAGGATTCCCTGGTGGTATGAGAATTGAAAAATATTCGAGTTTAATTGAACGTCGCCCAGAAAAGATAGTTGAACAAGCAATAAAAGGTATGTTACCAAAGGGCCCTTTAGGGCGTACAATTTATAAAAATTTAAAAGTTTATAAAGGTTCAGAACATCCGCATATTGCACAAAGTCCAGAATTAATTAATTAGTATCATTTGTAGTTAAAAATTTATGAATTCGGAAATAACAAAATTTTATGGCCTTGGACGACGTAAACAATCCGTAGCCCAAGTCCAACTTACTCCCGGTAAAGGTCAAATCTTAATAAACGGTAAAGCTGCTATTGATTATTTGCAAAATAATCAGAATTATTTATTAAAAATTAACCAACCACTTATTGTTCTAGGCTTAGTGGATAGTTTTGATATCAAGGTTAAAACAAAGGGTGGAGGTTTGACTGGTCAAACAGATTCAATCTGTTTAGCAATTGCTCGTGCTTTAAGTCAAAATGAGTCTAGTAATCGTCTAGAATTAAAAAATGAAGGATTACTTACCCGTGATGCTCGTATAAAAGAACGTAAAAAGTATGGTTTAAAGAAAGCACGTAAAGCGTCGCAATTCTCAAAACGATAATTATCTTATCCTTATATATTTATTATGCCCAAAAAAGATATTCATCCCGAATGGTTTGAAGAAACACAGGTTTATTGCGATGGTCAATTAGTTATGACCACTAGTTCAACAAAACCCAATTTATATATTGATGTCTGGTCTGGAAATCATCCTTTTTATACTGGTTCTTTAAAGATCCTGGATACAGAAGGTCGTGTGGAACGCTTTATGAAAAAATATGGCTCCGAAAGTGAATAAATAACAATATACGAAATTAAAATGCCAACGGTACAACAATTAATACGAAAATCTCGTAAGAAAATTATCAAAAAAACTAAATCTCCTGCTTTAAAGAGTTGTCCGCAAAGACGTGGGGTTTGTACACGTGTTTATACAACAACACCAAAAAAACCAAACTCAGCAATTCGTAAAGTCGCACGTGTAAGATTGACTTCAGGTTTTGAAGTAACTGCATACATTCCTGGAATTGGTCATAATTTACAAGAACATTCTGTTGTTCTTTTAAGGGGTGGCCGTGTAAAGGATTTACCTGGTGTTCGTTACCACATTGTTAGAGGAACATTAGATGCAGGTGGTGTAAAAGATCGAACACAAGGTCGTTCTAAATATGGTGTTAAAAAGCCTAAAAGTTCAGATTAATTTATAGATAAATAAAGTAAATAATATATGTCACGTCGAAGTGTAGTTAAAAAACGCTATCCTAAACCCGATGCTAATTATAGTAGTTACCTAGTAAGTTTACTGACTGCTCGTATCTTAAAAAAGGGTAAAAAAAGTTTAGCGGATTCTATTGTACTAGAAACATTTACGTTAGTAAAAGAGAAAACAAATCTTGATCCACTTCAAGTATTTGAAAAAGCTGTTCAAAATATAACACCTCTTGTTGAAGTAAAGGCTCGCCGTATTGGTGGATCCACATACCAAGTTCCTCTAGAAGTAAGTTCTTATAGAGGAGCAAATTTAGCTTTACGATGGTTAATCGCAGCAGCAAAAACCCGTGCGGGTCGTACGATTTCTATCAAATTAGCAGGTGAAATCATTGATGCTTCAAATAATGTTGGAAATGCCACTAGAAAAAGAGAAGAAACACATCGTATGGCAGAGGCGAACAAAGCTTTTGCCCATTTTAGATACTAATATTTAAGAATAAAAATCTCTTAAAATTTCATTTTGATTTTGAGAGTTTTTAATTAAACGCCAAAAGTACAAAAATTTTAATCAAAAAAGGAAAAATAGAAATGGCTCGTGAAAAATTTGAACGAAGCAAACCACATGTTAACATTGGTACAATTGGACATGTAGATCATGGTAAGACAACCTTAACTGCTGCAATTACTGCAACATTATCTTTAGGTGGTAATGCGGAGCTAAAAAATTATGCGGACATTGATGCAGCACCGGAAGAAAAAGCACGTGGCATTACGATTAATACAGCACACGTAGAGTATGAGACCGAAACGCGTCATTATGCACATGTTGATTGCCCTGGCCACGCTGATTACGTAAAAAATATGATTACAGGTGCTGCACAAATGGATGGAGCAATTTTAGTTGTATCTGCAGCAGATGGTCCAATGCCTCAAACACGTGAGCATATCTTATTGGCTAAACAGGTAGGTGTACCTAATCTGGTTGTTTTCTTAAATAAAGAAGATCAAGTAGATGATGAAGAGCTAATCGAATTAGTTGAATTAGAAGCGCGTGAGCTTTTATCTAATTACGATTTTCCAGGAGATGATATTCCTATTGTAGCTGGATCGGCATTACAAGCTTTAGAAAAAGTTGTTAGTAGTCCTTCGACTGCCCGCGGTGATGATAAATGGGTTGATAAGATTTTTGCCTTAATGGATGAGGTGGATAACTATATCCCAACACCTGTACGTGATACAGAAAAGACATTCTTAATGGCTGTTGAAGATGTGTTCTCGATCACAGGTCGTGGTACAGTAGCTACGGGTCGTATTGAGCGTGGTGTTATTAACGTTGGTGATACAATCGAAATTGTTGGTTTAGCAGATACGCAGACAACAACAGTAACTGGTGTAGAAATGTTCCAAAAAACTTTAGATTCAGGTATGGCTGGAGATAATGTGGGTATTTTATTACGTGGTGTTCAAAAAGAACAAATTGAACGTGGTATGGTATTATCACAACCAGGAACGATTACTCCACATACTGAATTTGAAGGTGAAGTTTATATCTTAACTAAAGAAGAGGGTGGACGTCATACTCCATTTTTCACTGGTTATCGTCCACAATTTTATGTTCGTACAACAGATGTAACAGGTAATATTAAAGCTTTTACCGCAGATGATGGTACAGATGTTGAAATGGTTATGCCAGGCGATCGAATTAAGATGACAGCGGAACTAATTTCTGCAATTGCCATTGAAGAAGGCATGCGTTTTGCAATTCGTGAAGGTGGTCGAACAATTGGTGCGGGTGTCGTATCTAAAATCATAGCCTAAGAGTAAATGAATTTAAAATTAGATGAAAAAATCAGGATTAAATTAGAGTCGTTTGATCATGAATTACTCGATTTATCTTGTAAACAAATTATAGATAGTATTAATCTTACAGAATCAAAAGTGGTTGGACCAATACCATTACCTACGAAACAGAGAATATATTGTGTTTTACGTTCTCCACATGTAAATAAAGATGCACGTGAGCACTTCGAAATTCGTGTGCATAAACGGATAATTGATATTTATCCATCACAAATGGATAGTGCACAATCTATACTTAAAATTAACTTACCGTCAGGAGTAAGCACAAAAATTAAGTAACTTCCATTAAAAATTAAGCTAGAATACTAGTTATATATTCAAAGTAAGAAAGTTAAAAATATCAGTTTTAAGTTTAGGAGACCTAAATAATGGGACTACCTTGGTATCGGGTTCATACAGTAGTATTAAATGACCCGGGTAGATTAATTGCAGTACATTTAATGCATACGTCTCTTGTAGCCGGTTGGGCTGGTTCAATGGCATGTTATGAACTAGCAATCTTTGATCCATCTGATCCAGTTCTTAACCCAATGTGGCGACAAGGCATGTATGTTATGCCTTTTATGGCAAGATTAGGGGTAACAGATTCTTGGGGTGGATGGAGTATTACAGGTGAAAGTGTTTCAAACCCTGGTATATGGAGTTTTGAAGGTGTAGCACTAACGCATATTATTTTATCTGGTTTATGTTTCTTAGCAGCAATTTGGCATTGGGTTTATTGGGATCTTGAATTATTCCGTGATCCGCGTACAGATGAGCCAGCTTTAGATTTACCGAAAATTTTTGGTATTCACTTATTCTTATCCGGCCTACTATGTTTTGGCTTTGGAGCATTCCACGTAACTGGTTTATTTGGACCAGGTATTTGGGTATCTGATGCATACGGCATTACTGGTAAAGTTCAACCTTGTGCGCCATCTTGGGGTGCTGACGGATTCAATCCGTTTAATCCAGGTGGAGTAGCAGCACACCACATCGCAGCAGGTACATTAGGTATTCTTGCAGGTATTTTCCATTTAACAGTGCGTCCGCCACAACGATTATATCGTGGTTTACGTATGGGTAACATTGAGACTGTACTTTCAAGTAGTATCTCTGCAGTATTCTTTGCTGCTTTCATTACTTCAGGAACAATGTGGTATGGAAGTGCTACTACACCAATTGAATTATTTGGACCAACACGTTACCAATGGGACAGTGGTTATTTCCAACAAGAAATTGAACGCCGTGTTGAAGAATCAGTTGATCAAGGCTTATCAGCAAGTGAAGCATGGTCAAAAATTCCAGATAAACTAGCATTCTACGATTACATTGGTAATAATCCAGCGAAAGGTGGTTTATTCCGTTCTGGTCCAATGGATAAAGGTGATGGTATTGCAGAGTCTTGGTTAGGACACCCAATCTTTAAAGATAAGGAAGGACGTGAATTAGCAGTACGTCGTATGCCAGCATTCTTTGAGACATTCCCTGTAATCTTAGTTGATAAAGATGGTATTATTCGTGCGGATATTCCATTCAGACGTGCAGAATCTAAATATAGTATTGAGCAAGTAGGTGTAACAGTCGATTTCTATGGCGGTAAACTAAATGGTCAATCTTTTAAAGATGCTCCAACTGTTAAAAAGTTTGCTCGTAAAGCTCAATTAGGAGAAGTGTTTGAATTTGATAGAACAAGTTTAGAATCGGATGGTGTATTCCGTAGTAGCCCTCGAGGTTGGTATACATACGGTCATGTGAACTTTGCGCTATTATTCTTCTTCGGCCATTTATGGCATGGAGCACGTACAATCTTCCGAGATGTATTTACGGGTATTGGTGCGGAAGTAACTGAACAAGTAGAATTTGGTGCTTATGCGAAACTTGGTGATCGTACCACACGTAAGCAAGGTGCTGTTTAAGATTTTATATTATTAAAGGATTAAAAAATGGAAGCCTTAGTGTATACGTTCCTATTGATTGGAACCTTAATGGTATTATTCTTCTCTGTTTTCTTTAGAGAATCGCCACGTGTAATTAAAAAATAATTTTCAAATAGAGATTAAGACAGAAATTTCTGTCTTAATCTTCATGTTCTTCGAAGGGATCTGCTAATGCTCTCGCATTGGGCCCAAACGAAGTATAAATTGAATAACCTGTGACACCTAATAATAAGCTTGATACAAAAATTATAAGAACTGTTGCTGTTTCCATATTTCAATGATTTTTCTAAGAGTATGTACTATCTATTATTATGCTAAATAACAAATATTATTTCTAATATTTTAAATAAACTATGGCTTTAAGAACTCGATTAGGAGAAATACTGAGACCACTGAATGCAGAGTACGGAAAAGTTGCACCTGGTTGGGGAACTACACCAATCATGGGGGTAGTTATGGCCCTATTTCTAGTATTTCTAGTTATTATTCTTCAAATTTATAACTCTTCTCTAATTTTAGAGGATGTTGATGTTAGTTGGACTACACAAGGTTAGAATTTTAACTTTAATAGTACTAGCTAAAAAGAGATCCGTGTATTTTAAAAAATACACGGATCTTTTTTTGCTTATTATACAAATAGAATAATTAACTTTTCTGATAGAAAGGTAATTAAGGAGTTAATACTTTTTTATTTTTATCAAAAAATGAAACGTATTCCTTTTTTTCAGGTAAATTAGTATATTCACTTAGAATTTCTCTAAATTCAGCACCTTCTATTGTTTCTTTTTCAACCAGTAAATCTACTAAACGGTCCATTGCAATTCTATTTGTGTTAAGAATTGAAAGGGCTTGTTCATGACAGTAATTAACGATTTCTTGAACTTCTTTATCAATTTTAGATGTTGTATCTAAGATTAAAGTGTTCTCACCTTCCTTATTATCTTCTAAAAAGATTTGGCTATTTGTATTATTATCAAAGGCCATCGGTCCTACTTGAGACATACCATAACTTGTAACCATTTGTCGTGCCATTGATGTTACTTGCATAATATCATTACTTGCCCCAGTAGTTACTTCCGCATCTCCAAAAACGACCTCTTCAGCCGCACGGCCACCTAACGAACCAATAATTCGAGCTAAAATTTGGCCACGTGAAATAAGACCTTGATCTTCTTCAGGCGTAAACCATGTTAAACCTCGAGCTTGGCCACGTGGAATTAAAGTAACTTTTTCGACAGGATCATGATCTTTAAGCATTGTTCCCGTAATAGCATGTCCAATCTCATGATACGCAACTAATCTCTTACTTCTACTATCCTTTAGACAATTACCTTCAAGTCCTGTAATAATACGGTCAACAGAAGTACTAATATCGTTTGGCGTAATTTGTGTTGTTTTCTGACGTGCGGCAAGAATTGCAGATTCATTTAATAAATTCGCTAGATCTGCACCAGAGAAACCTGGTGTACGTTGAGCGATAGTATTTAAATTTACTTCAGGACTAAACTTTTTATTTCGGGCATGTACCTTTAATATAGATAAACGTCCTTTTACATCCGGTAAGTTTACAGTAATTTGTCGATCAAAACGACCGGGGCGTAATAACGCAGAATCTAAGATATCAACACGGTTTGTAGCTGCGACAACAATAATACCAGTATTACCTTCAAAACCATCCATTTCTGTTAATAGTTGGTTTAATGTTTGTTCACGTTCATCATTACCACCACCAACACCGGCACCACGTTGGCGACCTACAGCATCAATTTCATCAATAAAAATGATACACGGAGCATTTGTTTTAGCTTTTTTAAATAAATCACGTACTCTTGAGGCACCAACACCTACAAACATTTCTACGAATTCGGATCCAGAGATACTTAAAAAAGGTACACCAGCTTCACCAGCAATTGCTTTCGCTAATAGTGTTTTACCTGTACCAGGAGGTCCTACCAACATAACACCACGTGGAATTTTCGCACCAACAGCGGTAAATTTTTCGGGTGTTTTTAGAAATGTTACAATTTCTTCAAATTCTTCTTTTGCTTCTTCAATACCCGCAACATCATCAAATGCAACACCGGTATTTTTATCCATTTCAAATTCATTTTTGGCTTTTCCAAGGCTCATTGCTTGTCCGGGTCCACTTCCTGCTGAATCGCCACCACGTCTCATTCGAGGTCTCAATACTAAAAATACTAAACCTAATAAGCCGAGAGGTAAGATAAAGTTACCTATATTTGGCGTATCTACTTTATTACTATGAGCATCAAAATCTATATTGGAGTTTCGAAGTTTAGTAATTAATTGTGACGCACCTGCTGGAATCTCCACTCGAATTTGTTGTGGTCGATTACCTAATTCTGGGCTAGATGCTTGAATAACAGCCATACGGCCATTTTCGTATAGATCTACTTTTGTTACCCAACCCATATCAAGATACTCTAAAAAATGACCGTAAGTCATTTTTGAACTTGGAATTGCGTCTGCGGTCTTTATGAAGGATGTATTATTATCTACTAATATTCTTGGACCCGTGTAGGTTTTAATCCCTGGCCCAAAATAACTTTTTGATAATAAAAATCCTAAAAGTACAAGGGAAAGTAGAGCTACTGCCCCCTTCTTTATTAAATTCATTTTACTTAATTTCCTCTCATTTTAAATTATTGGTTTCATATACTTAATGTAACAAGTTTTTCTTCAATTTGACAAGAAAACTTGTAATTTTTTTCACAAGCTGATTTATAATTAGGATAATTATTAACAGATTGATTGTATATTTTTATGGCTATTAAACGTGGTTCAATGGTGAAAATTTTACGTGAGGAATCTTATTGGTTTAATTTAAATGGTAAAGTTGCCTCGGTTGATGATACTGAAGTAAGATATGGTGTAACTGTTCGTTTTGAAAGTGTTAACTATAATGGTGTTAATACGGCGAATTTTAATTTATCTGAATTAGCTGAAGTTGCAAAGAAAAAGTAATTAAGAACTTACAAATTTTTTAATCTTTTATTTGGAAATTATTTTTTGGGCAAGGTATTAGTTATTTTAAAAGTTTCTTTTTAAACTTAAAAGTTGTAATATATTCTCATTAGGAAAAGCTTAGGCAAAGTTTCTATATATATGTTTATCTGTTTGTTTATAACTAAAACGTAAGGTTTTTAATATGCATTTAGAGTTTAATAATCCTGAGGTAGCAAGTGCTCTTCAAGATGTAGTATCTGACACCTACAAGACAATTTGGTATGGTTGGAGAATATGGATGGTCCTTATTGAATTAAGAATGCTAATACAGTTTTTTATAAACATTAATCCTTATTTCTATCCGATGTACTATTTGTGGACTGTTACAGATTTGGCATTTAATTTTGGTCGTCAGTGGTATCCGAAGATAATAGGTTATGATTTGTGTTTTGTGATTAATTTTACCCTTATACATAAATTTGAGGCTGTACTAGATCGTTTGGCACACGGACTTGATAAGTATAATCATTTTAAAATTACGGGTAAACCACTAAAGCCGAAAGTAAATCCTTTACCTCCTGCACCTATAACAGAGGCTAAGTTAGATGTTTCACATTCTGGGACAGAGGATTTATTAGCTATGTCTGATGAATCGAATTTAATTGATATTACAAGTTTTGAGTTAGCTAATAATCAACCTTTACACCCTATTTTCTTGATTGATTTTTCGCATCTTATACATTTTTAAAAAAAATAAAGAATAGAATTAAAATTCTATTCTTTATTTTTTTTATTTTTTAGGCTTTCTTAGTCAATAGGACGCATAGAAAGTACTGGCTCTGTTTCACGGTTGATACCTTTCTCGAAACCTGCAGCAGCCGCACGAGCACGACCTGAATGCCACCAGTGGCCTACAAGAATAAAGAATGATACGAACCAATGGAAACAAGTTAGCCATGAGCGCGGAGAAACATAATTGAATGAATTAATTTCTGTCGCTACACCACCTACAGAGTTTAATGAACCTAGAGGTGCATGTGTCATGTATTCTGCTGCACGACGCTCTTGCCATGGCTGAATATCATTACGAATCTTATTGATATCTAGACCATTTGGACCACGTAATGGTTCTACCCATGGAGCACGTAAATCCCAGAAACGCATTGTTTCACCACCAAAGATAATTTCACCTGATGGAGAACGCATTAAGTACTTACCTAGACCAGTAGGACCTTGAGCTGATGCTACGTTAGCACCAAGACGTTGGTCACGAACTAAGAATGTAAATGCTTGCGATTGTGAAGCTTCAGGACCTGTTGGACCATAGAATTCACTAGGGTATGCAGTGTTATTGTACCATGCGTAAGTAGCACAAGCGAATCCCATAACAGAAAGAGCAGCTAAACTATAAGATAGGTAAGCTTCTCCAGACCATACAAAAGCACGACGTGCCCATGGGAAAGGTTTTGTTGTGATATGCCAGATACCACCAGTTATACATAATACACCAACCCAGATATGACCACCAACAAGATCTTCCATGTTGTTGATTGCAATAATCCAGCCGTCTCCACCAAATGGAGAACGTAAAACATAACCGAAGATTACGAATGGGTTTAATGTTGGATTTGTAATAAGACGAACATCACCACCACCTGGTGCCCATGTGTCATAAACACCACCTACATACATTGCTTTGATAACAAGAAGGAATGAACCAAGTCCAAGAAGAACTAAGTGAATACCTAGAATTGTTGTCATCTTGTTTTTATCACGCCAGTCGTAACCGAAAAATGGGAACGATTCTTCTAAAGTATCTGGACCGATTAGTGAGTGGTAGATACCACCAAAACCAAGAACAGCAGATGAAATTAAATGAACAACACCTACAACAAAGTATGGGTATGTGTTCGTAATTTCACCACCAGGACCAACGCCCCAGCCTAAAGTTGCTAAATGAGGTAATAGAATACAACCTTGCTCGTAAAGAGGCTTTTCAGGGATGTAATGTGATACTTCGAAAAGTGTCATTGCACCACACCAGAATACCATAACACCTGCGTGTGCTACGTGAGCACCTAGTAGTTTACCGGATACGTTGATTAGTCGGGCATTACCTGACCACCAAGCGAAACCAGTAGATTCAATGTCTCGACCTGCTACATTATTAAAGGGCGTTTCCACGTGGTAAGACCTCCTCTGGGAATACAAAGTTTTCGTGTGGTTGATCTTGTGCTGCCATCCATGAACGAATACCTTCATTTAGAAGGATGTTCTTAGTATAGAATGTTTCAAATTCTGGATCTTCAGCTGCACGAAGTTCTTGAGATACAAAATCGTAAGCACGTAAGTTTAATGCTAAACCTACAATACCAATAGCACTAGTCCATAGACCTGTTACTGGAACAAATAGCATGAAGAAGTGTAACCAACGCTTGTTAGAAAAAGCTACACCAAAGATTTGCGACCAGAAACGGTTTGCTGTTACCATTGAGTATGTTTCTTCTGACTGTGTCGGTGTGAACGCACGGAATGTGTTAGCTGCATCACCATCTTCAAATAAAGTATTTTCTACTGTTGCACCGTGAATAGCACATAATAGAGCGCCACCAAGGATACCTGCTACACCCATCATATGGAAAGGGTTTAGTGTCCAGTTATGGAAACCTTGTAGGAATAATAAGAAACGGAAGATTGCTGCTACACCAAAACTTGGTGCGAAGAACCAACTTGCTTGACCCAGTGGGTATACAAGGAATACAGATAAGAAGACTGAAATTGGACCTGAGAATGCGATTGCATTATAAGGACGGATACCTACAAGACGAGCAATTTCGAATTGGCGTAAACAGAAGCCAATTAAACCGAAAGAACCATGTAAAGCAATAAATGTCCATAGACCACCAATTTGTACCCAACGTGTGAAATCACCTTGAGCTTCAGGACCCCATAATAAAATTAGAGAGTGACCCATACTGTTAGCTGGAGTTGATACTGCAGCTGTAAGGAAGTTACAACCTTCTAGGTAAGAACTTGCTAAACCGTGTGTATACCATGATGTAACAAATGTTGTACCTGTGAACCAACCACCTACAGAAAGGTAAGCTGTTGGGAATAATAATAGACCAGACCAGCCTACGAATACGAAACGGTCACGTTTTAACCAATCATCAACTAGATCGAATAAACTACGTTCTTGACTTTGACCAATTGCAATAGTCATAATTTTTTAATTGCCGAAGCAGATTACTGTATAAATAAATAAATTTTATTTTTCTTTACAACTTACTAAATGTAAATTATAACTTAATTTTAGGATAACTAATGGTTAAATTTTTTTACCTTAACTAATTATTTACTTTTTTAAAAATTTAATTTACCATAAGAGAAATAAATTATTTTTATTAGATTTTTATATGCTAAAGATGAGATTTAAGCGTTGCGGCCGTAAACGTCAACCTATATACCGCATTGTGGTAATGTCCTCAACAAGTGGACGCGATGGTCGCGCTATTCAACAACTGGGATTTTATAATCCATTGACAAAAGAAACTAGTTTAGACATGGAACAAATTGTGAAAAGTCTAAAGACAGGTGTTCAGCCAACAAAAACTGTAAAAAACTTATTAAAAGCTAAAGGTGCTATTCTATCTTAAATTAATTTTTTGTATAGAATCCGATTTGGTAGTATAAAATACAAATGTATATGATTACTCTTAATAATTTTAAATAAAACAGGTAATCATAATTTTTAAATTACGAGGATATTAATTATGACTCTAAATATGCAGACTCCCTCTCCAATTTTTGGAGGAAGTACTGGTGGATGGTTACGTGCTGCGGAAGTTGAAGAAAAATATGCTATTACATGGACAAGTAAAAAAGAACAAATTTTTGAAATGCCTACTGGTGGTGCTGCTATTATGCGTTCCGGCGAAAATTTGTTATATTTAGCTCGTAAAGAACAGTGTTTAGCATTAGGTTCACAACTCCGCACTTTTAAGATTACAGATTATAAAATTTATAGAATTTTTCCAAGTGGTGAAGTTCAGTACTTACATCCAAAAGATGGTGTTTTCCCAGAGAAATCAAACGCTGGTCGAGTAGGTGTAAATAATAAAAACTTCTCGATAGGTAAAAACCCAAATCCAATTAAAGTTAAATTTACCGGAAAAGGTACTTTTGATTAAATTTTCACTTTACAAATTAATAATTATACATTATAGTTTGTAGATATTAAAACAGGAGAGATGGCAGAGTTGGTCGATTGCGTCTGATTTGAAATCAGATGAATCTCACGGTTCCGGGGGTTCGAATCCCCCTCTCTCCTTTTAAATTATGTAGTTATACAAAGATTTATCTATAGCAGAAGTTTGTTGATATACCGAGTTTATTTATACTACTACAAGTTTTTTAAAAACTAAGCTTTAAGCTTTACCTTTATCCTAAGTAAGACTTTAGTAATGCGTTATTTATTCAAGGTAAACTTTTTTAAAGAGGTTAGTTAGGTTATAAAGAAAAAAACTTAGTTTTTTGATTCCGTTAAATTTTAGGGGGTAGATTTTGGATATATAATGGTTAAAAATATCGTTAAGCTAAGTTTTCAAACTAATAGAAACTAGGGCTTTGTCAATTTTAGCTTACATAACTAAATACTAATAAAAATTACCCATTAAATGTTTTATTTTTAATGGGTGATTTTTTGACTTATTCGATATTCTGATTTTGCCCACTGGAGATATTAGATCCTAGTGTTTGAAGAATTAATTTGATTGATCCTATAGAATCATCATTTCCTGGTATTGGCATATCTATAATATCGGGGTCACAATTTGTATCTAAAATTGAGATAATTTTGATATTTAGGCTAATGGCTTCTTTTATTGCTGTTAATTCACGATGTTGATCCACAACGACCATTACATCAGGAATTCGTGGCATATCTTTAATGCCATTTAAGTGTAATCTTAATTTTTCTAACTCTTTTCTTGAATTTGACCCTTCTTTTTTAGGTAGTAGATCAAAAATACCATCCTGTTCTTGTTGTTCAAGTATTTTCAAACGGTCAATACGGGTTTTTACCGTTTTCCAATTGGTTAACATACCACCAAGCCATCTATGATTTACATAGTAAGAGTTGCACTTTTTAGCCTCTTGTTCAATAATCCCTGCTGCTTGTCTCTTCGTACCTACAAATAAAAATATTTTTTCTTTTTGTGATGCGGTATTTACATAGCGTGCTGCTTCGTTAAGAAGTATCGATGTTTGAACTAGGTCTAAAATATGAATCCCATCTCGTTCTGCATAGATATATGGGAACATTTTTGGGTTCCATCTATTTGCTTTATGCCCGAAATGTACTCCGGCATCTAATAATTGGGCTAATTGTACTGTAGCCATAAAAAATAATCTTGTAATAAACTATATATATATTGTGATTATATCATAAAATAATCTGATTTTTAGGTTATTTCGGTCATATTTAATTTTAAATTGGGTTTATGCTCAAAACCTGTACCAGCTGGTATTAAGTGTCCAATGATAACATTTTCTTTTAACCCACGTAACCAATCTATTTTACCTTCAATAGCAGCTGTAGTTAAAATTCTTGTAGTTTCTTGGAAGCTTGCTGCGGAAATAAAGCTTTCAGATAAGAGTGATACTTTTGTTATTCCTAGTAAAACCGGATTATAGCTTGCAGGATGTCTCTCTGTTTTACGCATTATGGCATTAATGTATTTTATTTGTTTTAAATCGATCAATTCATTGGAATGTAATAAAGTTGATCCGGTTGTTATGATTTCCACTTTTGAAGTAATCTGGCGAATAATTATTTCGATATGTTTATCTGCAATTGCTACACCTTGTGATTGATAAACTTCTTGAACTTTTCTAATGAGTAGATTTTGTATCTTTTTAAAACTGAAATATGCCGCTTCGTATTCGCTATGTATTGTTTTGTAGTAGTTAAAGTATGTTACTAATAAGTCATGTGGATTAATAATCCCTGCTGTAATAGGCTGACCTATATAGATGTAATCTTGTTTATTTATAATAAAGCTTTTTTCATTTTTCTTAAGATTTATTTGGTGCTTATAAGTAGACTTTGAGTTTTTATTAAACGTCTTGAAAATACCTATAAGAGAAATTGTGTTTTCGTTTATATCATATACGAGCCCAGAGGTTTCGGCTAAATAAGCCTCGTCTTGGGGTTTTCGGGCTTCTAAGATCTCTTCGACTTTAGGTAAACCTTGAACAATATCTCCTGTAATTACTTGCTCATAGGTAACTTCACCAATGACATCTTCTGTTTTTATAAGAGCACTTGGCTTTATATAAACGTAAGTTTGTTCGGTCAAAAAGATAGGTGTACCTTTATGTATCTTAAATTTAAAGGGTAAAATATCTAAAACTTGTCCACAATCTTTGATTCGTAAATTTGGTGTTATTTTATCGCCTGTTCTTAGCATTTCATTCTTTTTGACTAAAAAATTATTTTGCTCATTGTAATAAAGACGATAATTATTCTCATTAACTAACATTATTCTTGGAGAGGGTGTTAATCTTTTCTTAATGTTTGTTATCGTTAGGGTTTCACTGGATAATATAGAAAGTTTAGCAAGAATAGTATACGGTTCTACAAATTGCCCTTCTTTCACATATGTAGATAGTTTTAATTTTTCTGTCTTAATTTTTTGTGGTATGAAATTGATTAAATCAATAACTTCCTTGGTCATAAGAATTAAGCTATGGCAATTTTCGCTATTTTTTAAAACTTTCCATTTTAGATTTGGTTTTGCTCCAATTTTTATTTTTTTGTATTTCAAGCTGATAAACGATCCTAAAAGGGCATAATTTTTCGTTTTTTGGATAAGGCTTTCCGATTTTAGTTTTATAAAATGCGAATTTATTAATTTTAATTTATTTGAAAATTGATTTTTATGTAGAATTCTTGAATTTTGATTTGCTCTTGGTTTTGGAATATTAAATTCATAAATTGGTCTAAGTAATAGTCCTAACCGATTTTCTATTTTTGTAACTTCAAGATAACTCATATCATTTACGATAAGTTCGTCAAAAATAATTTCGCCAGGAAAAAATATTTTTTTATCCAATTTTAGAAGCTCTTCTTTTTCCTTAGGTTTAAGATATAAATACTCATAAAATTTACCTGGTCTAATTGTAATTTGTTGTACAATTTTATTCGCTTCTTTGATTTCTGCAAGACCTGCAATATTTGAAAAAATACCTTTTGTTAATTCTGTTTTCGGGTTATTAAGAGCGTCACCATTTGTTATTAATAATAAGTTAGAGCTTTTATTTATAGTTTTGATTTCTTTTGGAATAAAGAAAATTTTCCCACTTTTTTTGATAATTTTTTCTTTTCTTTTCTTATTCGATTTAAAGAAATTTGAATTTTTATAATATATGTTACCATCACAAGGAATCTGGTATTTTTTAAGTTTTCCTTTCGCGAATAAGATTGATCTTGAATTTAAATTTTGAGGGAGTTCTTCAATAGTATATTTCTCACTATTGTTATTAATTAGTACTAATTTAGAGCTAATCTTATCTTTGTATAGTGGTATATTAAAAAATTGAAGACAATTTAAAATTTTAATTGTTTCTAATGAGTTATCTATTTTGTTCTGCCCAATTTTAACAATACCTTCAGTTTTAGATGTTAATTTAAAATTAATCAAACTATCATTTTCTGTTTTTATATTATTTTTGTAAAATTTATTGACTAGACTCGCACTAATTAAATTATAGATATCACCATTTAAGATCCAAATTACATTTGAGTTCGGTTTAAAAAAAACTTCACCAGATACTGGAGATAATATATTCTTTTTTGCTTGTAAGGTTTGTTGATTTGTTAAGGGTAATTCGGCTAATAATTCCTTCTTTTTAACATAATTATTATCTTTAATGAAGATTGAGCTGTTTGGTATTAGCTTAATTTTTGAACTTTCATTTTTATAATTTGTAATTGTGATAGTAGTTTCTTTCTTTAGCAGAAGAATATTCTTTCCGAACATTGTCCTAGCTTCTTGAGTTTGAATATCTTTATTAAGAGATATAAGACCCGCATTTTGGGCATGAATCTGTCGCTTTAATTTAGCTGTAAAGATACCCCCTGTGTGAAATGTTCGCATGGTTAATTGTGTTCCTGGCTCACCTATGGATTGTGCCGCAATAATTCCTACGGCTTCACCTAAATCTACTAGTTTACCATATGCTAAATTATGACCATAACATTTTTGACAGATAGAACGCGTTGCTTCACAAGTTAAAGGTGATCGAATAGTTACTATTTCTATTTTTAATCTAAAGAGTTTCTTCGCAATCTCAGAGCTAATTTCTTGATTACGGCGCACTAACAATTCTTTTGAGTTCGGGCAAATAATTTTTTTTGCTGCGATACGTCCAGTTATTTTTCCAACAAAATTAGATTCCTTAAATTTATGCGAGTAAATATTTAAAGCACGTCTTGTAAAACAATCTTCTTCACGAATAATAACATCTTGTGCTACGTCAATTAAACGACGTGTTAGATATCCTGAATCTGCAGTTCGCAATGCTGTATCAACTACCCCTTTTCTGGCACCGTAAGATGACATGATATAATCTGTTATGGTCAAACCTTCTCTAAAATTACGGATAATCGGAATATCCATAATTTGACCTTTAGAATCTGACATTAAACCTCGCATACCAACAAGCTGTCTTACTTGAGATAGGTTACCTCGTGCACCCGAAAAAGCCATTAGATAAATCGAGTTAAAAGGATCTGTTGTCTTAAAATAGGTCACCAAGTCATTTTTTAGGTTTTCACTTGTATTATTCCAGACATATGTGACATTTTCGAATCGTTCGATCATGTTTATCTCACCCCGATTATATTTTTTATCGGAGATTTGAATTTCCTTACTAGCTTCGATTAATGAGTTTTTCTTTATGGGGGGTACTTTTAGATCCTCAATACTAATTGAAATACCAGCTTTCGTTGCATAATGAAATCCTAACTCTTTCAATTCATCGGCTAAATAACTTGCCCGCGCTGCACCATAATTTATAAATGCCTCATATATAACGTTCTTAAGCTCTTTTTTATTAAAAAGTTTATTTTGAAATTTAACTATTTTATTCATTTGTTAGAGATTCAGATTTTTTTGGATAACATTATTAATTAATATACGACCTGGTGTAGTATTTATGTATTGTTTTGTTTTCCCATTATCGAATTTTATATTTTGTACTTTACTATTTTTTTCTTTTGTTTTTTCTTCTCCCATTTTTTCATTACATAACCATACTGGTGTGTGTAAATTAATCTTTTTTTGATTAAAGGCAAAAATAACATCTTCGTTATTTGCAAAATAATGATTTGCATACTTGTCTTTGAGATGAGTATTTACAGTTAAGTAGTAAGATCCTAAGACCATATCTTGGCTAGGTAATAATATAGGGTCACCTGTTGCAGGTGATAAGAAATTATTTGTCGCTAGCATAAGTATTCTAGCTTCTGCTTGAGCTTCAAGCGATAATGGTACATGGATTGCCATTTGATCCCCATCAAAATCGGCGTTAAAAGCGGGACAAACTAAAGGGTGTAATTGTATAGCGCGACCTTCAACTAATATAGGTTCAAAAGCTTGAATACCTAAACGATGTAACGTAGGAGCTCGATTTAATAGGATTGGATGCCCTTCAAGTATACTTTCTAGTATAGCCCATATAAAAGGTTCACCAGTTTGTATTAACTTTTTGGCTAATTTCATATTACTTGCTAATCCATTTTTTATTAATTGTTGAATAATAAATGGTTGAAATAATTCAAAAGCAATTTCATGTGGTAACCCGCACTGATTTAATTTTAAGGATGGACCTACAATAATTACAGATCTTCCGGAGTAATCTACTCTCTTCCCTAATAAATTTTGTCTAAAACGACCGTGTTTACCTTCGATTATATTGGATAATGATTTTAAAGCGCGGTTATTAGCACCTAAAGCTTGTCGTCCTCGTTTACCGTTATCAATTAACGCATCAATAGCCTCTTGTAACATCCGTTTTTCATTATGTATAATGATTGCTGGAGCGTAAATTTTAAGTAGACGTGCTAGACGATTATTACGTGTAATAACGCGTCGGTATAATTCATTTAAATCTGAAGTAGCGAATCTACCACCTTCTAATTGAACCATTGGGCGTAAACCGGGAGGTATAACGGGGATAACATCTAATACCATCCAACTTGGGTTTGATCCAGTAGCTATAAAATTTTCTATTAATCTTATTCGACGAATTATTTTTTCTCTTGTTTCGAATTTATTTGGTATTTGATTTGGTCGATCTTCAAATACTTTGTAATCCTGATCTTTCAGAAGAAGAAGTAATCTATTTTTTCTAATTTCTTTTTTTAAGTTTAATTTTTTAAGTAAAAATTTTATTACTTCTGCCCCAATATTAGCTCGACTTTCGTCTGGCACAAAATTATTATCATAAAGATACAAATAATCTTCAAAGGTTAAATTATTGCTATTTTCAAAATTCTCATCATTATTTTGTTTTAGATATTTGTTAAAATAGATAATTTCTTCTAAAGCTTTTACTCGCATTCTAAGTAGGAGACTTAAATAACTAGGTCTACCTTTTAGATACCACACATGTGTAACAGGTGACAATAAACAAATAATCCCCATTCTATGTCTTCGAACCCTAGATTCTGTGACTTCAACACCACATTTTTCGCAGATTAGAAGTTCCAAAGGTTCTCTTCTTTTATATTTTCCACAGGAACATTCCCAGTTTTTGACAGGGCCAAAGATTCGTTCGCAGAATAGGCCATCCATCTCCGGTCTAAAAGTCCTATAATTTATTGTTTCGGGTTTTGTTACTTCACCCACAATTTGTCCATTAGGCAATACTCGTTCACCCCATTCTTTTATTCTTTGGGGTGAAGCAAGATTAATTTTAATATAATCAAAATCATGTCTAGAATTAATCATAGTAATTTTTTTGTCCCACTCATTTTAGTTAAGCTCAATTGATTTATAGGTTGGCAATAGAGACTCTTTTTGTTGATTTGTCATAATATCAATTTCAATACCTTTAGTCTGTCCTCGTTTATTTTTTTGTATTTTATACATTCCAATATTAAGACCTAGAGACTGTAACTCTAAAATTAATACTTTAAAAGATTCCGGAATACCTGGTTTTGGTATGGGCTCACCTTTAATAATTGCATTTAGAGTCTCGTTTCGACCATTCATATCATCTGATTTAATAGTTAAGAGTTCTTGTAATGTATATGCGGCACCAAAAGCATCTAATGCCCAAACTTCCATTTCACCAAATCTTTGTCCACCTTGTTGTGATTTACCTCCTAAAGGTTGTTGTGTAACTAAAGAGTAAGGCCCAGTTGAACGAGCATGAATTTTATCATCTACTAAATGTATCAACTTTAACATATACGTTTTACAAACAGTAACTGGGTTATCAAACATTTCACCTGTTCGTCCATCTGTCATGAATAAACGTCCGGGTGAATATTTATTAAAAAGCCAACTTTTTTTTGTTTTTTTACTTGCCTCTTTTAAATTAACATTTGTTAGTATTCGTGAAGCCTCTAAACCATACATTTCATCAAAAGGCATAATTTTGAATCGTTTATTCAGATTTTCTGCTGCTAACCCTAATAACCCTTCATAAAGTTGTCCAACATTCATTCGTGATGGAACACCCAAGGGATTTAGAATTAAATCTATTGGTGTACCATCGGGTAAATAAGGCATATCTTGTCGAGGTAATATTCTCGAGATAATACCTTTATTACCATGACGTCCTGCCATTTTGTCTCCAACCTGTATTTTTCGCATTTGTGCTAAAAATATTCGAATTAGTGAATCTGTAGATGCGGGTAATTCGTCCCCATTTTCGCGTGTAAATATTCTAATATCTAACACACGCCCATAACTTCCTTTCGGAACTCGTAGAGAATTATCAGTGACTTCTTTCGCTTTTTCACCAAAAATTGCACGTAATAGTCGGCCTTCTGGTATTTCATCGGATTCTTCAGATGGAGTTACCTTACCTACTAATAAATCACCTGGTGAGACAAAAGCACCTTTAAAAATAATTCCATTCTCATCTAAGTTCTTTAAGGCTTTTTCATTTACATTTGGTAGATCTCGCGTAATTTCTTCTGTTCCAGCTTTGGTTTCACGAACTTCAATGTCATATTTTTCTATATGGACGGAAGTAAATAAATCGGCATAAATAAGACGTTCACTAACGAGAATAGCATCTTCATAGTTATAGCCTTCCCAAGGCATGTAAGCCACAAGAATATTTTGACCTAATGCGAGTTCTCCATGTTCTGTACTCGGACCGTCGGCAATAATTTGTCCGGATTCAACTAACTCTCCTTCCCATACGATGGGACGTTGATTAATACAGGTATCTTGGTTAGATCTTTTATATTTTTGTAAAAAATGTTTTACTTTTTTACCAAATTTATTATGTATTTGAATTAGTTCACTTGTAACTTTATCTACTTTTCCATCAAAATAGTTAGTAACTACTAAACCCGCATCCGTAGCTAATTGGTTTTCTAAACCAGTACCAATAATAGGTCTTGTAGGATAAAGAAGAGGAACAGCTTGGCGTTGCATATTTGACCCCATCAATGCACGATTGGCATCATCATGTTCTACAAACGGGATCAATGCCGTTGCAGCAGAAATAATTTGGACTGTAGATACTGCCATTAATTCTATATCCAGAGCTGAGATTAAGATAAATTCCTGTTTATAGCGAACTGTAATCAGTTCACTAATAATTTTTTGGTTTTTATCTAGTTTGGTATCACCAGGTGCAATTTTTAGTTTATCTTCCTCTTCCGCTGTTAAATAAATTGCCGGTAAATTTTTGAATACGATACCATTTTTAACTTGAAAAAATGGTGTTTCGATGAATCCAAAAGAATTCACGCGGGCGTAGGTAGAAAGAGATGAGGTTAATCCTGCGTTTTGACCTTCGGGTGTTTCAATAGGACATATGCGACCATAATGACTTGGATGAATATTACGTACTTCAAAACTAACATGATCACGACTAAATCCACCAGGCCCAAGACCACTTATTCTTCGTTTATGTGTTAATTCGGCTAGTGGATTTGTTTGATCTAAGAATTGTGATAATTGGCTCGAGCCAAAAAACTCTCGCATTATGGAAATAATCGGTTTTGGGTTAACTAACCGTGTTACTTTCATAACATTTGGATCACAAAGTGTCATACGTTCAGATAAGATTCGCTCCAAACGAATTAATCCTGTACGAAATTGTCTTTGTAATAATTCACCAACAGATCTTACTCGGCGATTTTCTAAATGATCTATATCATCAACGCTTCCTTCTTTGTATTCTAGATTAATCAAGTGATCAATTATAGCAACGATATCTTGATGTGTAAGATCAGTAATAGTCTTTGGAACATTTAAATTAAATTTTTGATTTAATTTGTAGCGGCCAACGTAGCCTATACTGTAATATTTCGGATTAAAAATACGTGTATCAAAAAATTCTTTAAAAGGTGTAACTGCGGCTTTATCTTCTTCAAGCGTCGTTTTTTTTATATTCCCCTTTTCATCAAAATCTTTTGAAAAGGGAACATTAAATCTTTTTAAAAATTCAGGATGTGTTATATCACCATAGATTTCATTTATATCAATACCAAGTGCAGCTAAAAAGATTGCCACCTTAAATTCATCGGTTTTATCTACACTGACATAAAGTTGGTTATATAATTGCTTTTTTTTATGAATACCAAAGTTTAGCCATGAACCTCTATTAGGAATTAAAGTTGCCTTGTATAGACTTTGGCCATCTTTTGCAATGTCTTCTTTATAATATATTCCAGGACTTCTAACAATTTGATTAATTATAACCCGCTCACAACCATTGATAATAAATGTACAACGGTTGGTCATTAAAGGTAGTTCACCTATAAAAACTTTTGGTAAATTATTAACCTCTTGTACAGCTCCATTAAAAATAATTAATGACATTGGAACATAAATTCGAACACCAAACGTAAGACCACGGTCTTTCGTTTCGATTATCCCATACTTTGGTTTAGTTACTTTATAGGCATACCCAAAAAAATTGAGTTTAATATTTTCTGTAAAGTCTGTAATAGAAGAAAAATTTTCAATCTCTTCGCTTAGACCTTGTGATAGAAACCAACAAAAACTTGCTCTTTGAATTTCTACAAAATCAGGTAAGGTTGTAACAAAGGCTTTGTTTTTCATAAAGATCCTAAATAATTTTTAAGCGTATTTAACTTTTGTTAGTATTTAAATTCTAATTAATAAAGTTATTGTTACCATTTTTAAAAAACAAATATTAGTTTTTTAAATGTTTATTATATTACGAGGTTAATCCTCAATATATCTCTACGAATATTACCTCTTTGTAATATTTTTAGTCTTACTGTATAGAATTAAAAGCATTTGCTAACGCACGCTTTTTTCTTGCGGCTGTATTTTTATGTAATACATTCTTTTTTGTTGCCTTGTCAATTTTACTAAAAACAAGAGATAGATACTTTGTGACTAGAGCTAAATTCGAGGGGTTTGGTTTTAAATTATACTCATTTAAAGAAATTAGATACTTTCGTGTAAATGTTTTTATATTTGATTTGTATAATTTATTTTGTAACGTATTCCGTTTCGATGTTTTAATTCGCTTAATTGCGGATTTAATATTTGCCATAATTTTAAACAGATTTCAAATTTGATTATGAGTTTAACTATAATACATCACGTTTAATATAACAAGCCACAAATAATCGCAATACTTAAATCTTGTAATTCATTTTTGAATATGTAAAAATATACATATAATTAAATCAAAAAATTTCAATTTTATGGCTAAAGCTAAGGGATCAAGAATTGTTATTACACTTGAATGTACGGACTGTCGTACAAATGAAAATAAAAGATCAAATGGTGTTTCACGTTATACTACGAAAAAGAATCGAAAAAACACTCCAAGTCGATTAGAAATTAAAAAATTCTGTCGCTACTGTAACACTCATACAAATCATAAAGAGATTAAATAATACTAAAAACTACGGATAATAATTTATTCATCTTCCGTGGAAAAAAGTAGTTTAATTGAATTAAAGAATTGGGTACGGCACATTAAAATATTAAATTACAATATTAAAAGGAATCTTTAAATACTAAACTATGGTTTCATACAATAGTAAAATAAAAAAACGCGTATCTCCTATTAAACTTGACCAAAAAATTAACTACAAAGATATAAATTTACTTAAAACGTTTCTTAACGAAAATGGTAAGATTTTACCGCGATATCTTACAAATTTAACAGTAAAACAACAACGTGAGCTAGCAAAAGCAGTTAAACGGGGTCGAATTTTAAATTTATTACCTTTTGTTCTAAAAGATTACAATTAGAACTTAAATATATCCCTGACAGTTAGATAAGGAATTAAATAGCCTTATTCTTATTTTTATCCCTTGATTTAAAATGCAAAAATGGGTCGAATACAAAAAAATGATAATTTCATCGATAAAACTTTTACGATAGTTGCGGATATCTTATTAAAGGTTTTCCCAGCAAGTAAACAAGAGAAACAAGCTTTCTTTTATTATCGTGAAGGAATGTCAGCACAATCAGAAGGTGAGTATGCCGAAGCATTAGAGAATTATTATGAAGCACTGCAAATTGAGGAAGACCCGTACGACCGAAGTTATATTCTTTATAACATTGGCTTAATCTATTCGAGTAATGGTAAATACTTGAAAGCTCTAGAATATTATCACCAGGCTTTAGAACTCAATTCAAATTTACCACAGGCATTAAATAATATCGCTGTTATTTATCATTATCAAGGAATTAGGGCATCAGAAGTAGAAAATTTAGAAATTGCTAAAACTTTATTTGATAAAGCAGGTGAATATTGGAAAAAAGCAATCCAATTAGCCCCAAATAATTATATTGAAGCACAAAATTGGTTAAAAACAACCGGTCGCTTATCCAAAAATTTATTATAATTAGTTAGTGATTGCCCTACAACAAAAAGAAACCAAATTTATTATCTGATTATCTGCTCATAGTAAAAAATAATTACAATGTCTGAGACTATTACAACTGCAAAAACAGGATTTGTTACACAAATTATTGGTCCTGTAATCGATGCCGTATTTCCTTCTGGTGATTTACCTAAAATTTATAGTGCCATTGAGGTCAAATTCGAAGGTAAAACTGTTGTTTGTGAAGTTCAACAATTATTAGGTGATAACAAAGTACGTGCTGTATCCATGAGTGCAACAGATGGTCTACAACGTGGTATTGAAGTTGTTGATACAGGTGCAGCAATTAGCGTTCCTGTAGGTGTACCAACCTTAGGTCGTATCTTTAACATTTTAGGTATACCTGTAGATAATGGTATCGATATTGAACCAGATTGCGAGCGTTCACCAATTCACCGTGACGCACCTGCATTTACGGATTTAGAAACTAAGCCTGCTGTTTTTGAAACAGGTATCAAAGTAGTAGATCTTTTAGCTCCTTACCGTCGTGGTGGTAAAATTGGTCTATTTGGTGGTGCTGGTGTTGGTAAAACAGTACTAATTATGGAACTAATTAATAATATTGCTAGAGCACATGGTGGTTTATCTGTGTTTGGTGGTGTAGGTGAGCGTACACGTGAAGGTAATGATCTTTACATGGAAATGAAAGAATCTGGTGTAATTAGCGACACGAAACTAACAGATTCAAAAGTTGCCCTAGTATACGGACAAATGAATGAACCGCCTGGTGCGCGTATGCGTGTAGGTTTAAGTGCTTTAACAATGGCAGAATATTTCCGTGACGTAAACAAGCAAGATGTTCTACTTTTCATCGATAATATTTTCCGTTTTGTACAAGCAGGTTCTGAAGTATCTGCACTTCTTGGTCGTATGCCATCTGCTGTAGGTTACCAACCAACATTAGCAACTGAAATGGGTGGTTTACAAGAACGTATTACTTCAACAAACCTTGGTTCGATTACATCAATCCAAGCTGTTTACGTACCAGCAGATGATTTAACTGATCCAGCACCAGCTACAACATTTGCACATTTAGATGCGACAACGGTATTATCTCGTGGTCTTGCTTCTAAGGGTATTTATCCAGCAGTTGATCCACTTGACTCAACTTCTACAATGTTACAACCATCAATTATTGGTGATGATCACTATGCCGTTGCTCAAGACGTGAAGGAAACACTTCAACGTTACAAAGAATTACAAGATATTATTGCAATTCTTGGTATTGAGGAATTATCAGAAGAAGATCGTACTGTTGTAGCACGTGCACGTAAATTAGAACGATTCTTATCACAACCATTCTTCGTAGCAGAAATTTTCACAGGTTCACCTGGTAAATATGTATCGCTTGAAGATTGTCTGAAAGGTTTTAAGATGATTCTAAATGGTGACTTAGATGATCTACCAGAACAAGCCTTCTATCTAGTTGGTGATGTTGATGAAGCAATCGCAAAAGCTGAAAGTCTAAAAGCTTAAAAAAGGAGCTTAAATGAGTTTAAAAATTCGTGTAATTACTCCTGATAAAATTGTTTGGAATACACCTGCAGAGGAAGTAGTTTTACCAAGTACAACAGGTCAATTAGGTATTTTAAATGATCACGCTCCTCTAATTACAGCATTAGAAATTGGTGTTCTACGTCTAAAATTAGAGAATAATTGGAAACCACTTATTTTACTTGGCGGTTTTGCTGAAGTTGAAAATAATGAAGTTACAATTTTGGTTAATGGCGTAGAAGAAGTTACTGAAGGTGATCTTACCGCAGCAAAAAATGAATTAGAAAAAGCTTCAATGCAACTTGAAAATGCATCGACAGATAAAGAAAAAATTGAAGCTTCACAAAATCTAAAAAAAGTCTCTGCACGTGTACAAGCGTTAAGTTTCTTATAATTACAAATACTATTAAAAATTCTTTTGATGGATCGTCAAAAGAATTTTTAATAGTTAATGAGCTTGACGTATAATAATCGTACGAAAAATTTTACGAAACATCAAATGCGCAACGAAACATCAAATTCGGATTTTAAATTTCAATCTGAATTAAGACCTAATCTAAATTTAGAACTACTTTTTACAGAACATATTGAAGAATTAAGACAACGAAGTTTTCATGTTTTAATATTTCTTCTAGTATTATCCTGTGCAGCATTTCTCAATATTAAACCAATTGTACATTTATTAGAAGTACCTGTGCAAAATGTAAAATTTTTCCAATTGTCACCCGGTGATTATTTCATATCAACGGTAAAAATAGCTCTTTATACTGGAATTTTGTCAACCAGTCCCTTTTTACTAAGTCAATTAACGTTTTTTGTTATACCTGGTCTAAATGCGGGTGAAAAAAAACTAATATTACCACTACTAGTGGGATCAACAGGTTTGTTTTTTATTAGTTTACTTTTTTCTTATTTCATACTGATACCCGCAGCTCTACAATTTTTTCTATCGTATAGCGTAGATGTCATTGAACCTCTCTGGTCGTTTAATCAATATTTTGATTTTATTTTGGTGTTATTCTATACTACAGGGTTAGCTTTCCAAGTTCCAATTTTTCAAGTTATCTTGGGAATATTGGGCGTTGTTTCTAGTAAAGAAATGCTAAAACAATGGAAATATGTAATTCTGGCAGCAACTATCATTGGAGCAATTTTAACACCCTCTACAGACCCCATAACCCAAATATTATTGTCTGGAGCAATTGTACTATTATACATTATAGGTGCAGGAGTTTTAGTCATTTTAAAGCGTTAAAACATTATAATACTTATTTGAAAAGTATAAAAATTACAAAAATAGAATTAAACTTGTAAAGTTTAAGACTACTATTATATATTTATTAAGATAAATTTTAAAAATTAAATAAAAGTAAATTAAAACTAAGAGTGAAAGTTTTTAATTGGAATATTAAGCAAATTAAAGTAAGAGTTTTTACCTCTTTTTGTTTAATCTTAGGTCTACTTGTAACAAATGAAACAGCGACAGCATTCCCGATTTATGCTCAACAAGCTTACGCGAACCCTCGTGAAGCTAACGGTCGTATCGCATGTGCGAACTGTCACTTAGCTCAAAAACCAGTGGAAATTGAATCACCATCAGCCGTATTACCTAATTCAGTATTTGAAGCTGTTGTTAAAATCCCATATGATTTACAAAGTAAACAAGTTTTAGGAAGTGGTTCTCGTGGAGGATTAAACGTAGGTGCAGTGGTAATTTTACCAGAAGGTTTTAAGCTTGCTCCAGCTGACCAAGTACCAAAAGAAGTAAAAGAAAAGAGTAAAGGCGTATACATTTCACCTTACAGTGCAAAAGCTGAAAATATTTTAGTTGTTGGACCTATTGCAGGTGATAAGCATCAAGAAATTATTTTCCCTGTGATTTCTCCAGATCCTGCTACAGATAAATCCGTGAATTTCATTAAATACCCTATTTATGTAGGTGCAAACCGTGGCCGAGGTCAGGTTAACCCTACAGGTGAAAAAACGAATAATAACGCGATTCTTGCGCCATCGACGGGTCTTATTTCTAATATTGAGACTAAAGAAAAAGGTGGTTACAATGTCGTGATTACAGATTCAACAGGAGCTGAGAAAACTGCTTTAGTTCCAAAAGGATTAGAATTAATCGTAAAGAAAGGTTTAGTTGTTAAAGCTGATCAATTATTAACAAAAGATCCAAATGTAGGTGGTTTTGGACAAACAGAAACAGAAATTGTTTTACAAAGTCCTGCCCGAATTTATGGTTATATGACTCTTTGTTTGTTTATCGTCTTAACGCAAATTTTCTTAGTCATCAAGAAAAAGCAATTTGAAAAAGTTCAAGCTGCAGAAATGAATTTCTAGATATTATTTTGAAGCTCACTTAATTAAAGTGAGCTTCAAAATAATTACTCGAAAATCTATTCAGTTATTTATTAAAAGAGAAAAGGACGTTCCTTATTCAAGGTCCTTACGATTCGGGTTACGAGATGGATCACTCGATAAGAATCCAAAGATAAATAAAGAGATAAAGAATATTACTACCGCGTATACTAAGATTTTTAAGGTAAACATACGTAAATTTTTAAAAATTTCAAATTTATAAAAGTGAATAAAATTAATAGGCTCAATTCCAAAAGAAGCGTTAGATTAGCTTCTTTTCCAATACCTATATTTCTTTCATGTGACCCCTATCTATGAAGATAAGATTAACCAATTTATACTTTATTCATACGACTTCATTATAGCCTATATTAAAAACTTTGTCTAAAAAGTTAAATCTTTTCTTCTCGCTGCTTGTGATTGATCGTAATTTAAATCACGTAATTTTTTAAGCATCGTAGCAAAGTATTCTTTTAAATAATCCTCAAGGGATAATAAATCATTTGGTTCAAAGCCAAAAACCTTGTAAGCTTCATTAATATTGTCAGAAGAACTGTTATTTTCTGATAAAACTTCCGCAAAGGCTAGGCGATCTGTAACACTCCAACTCCATTTAGAAAATCCAGCCAGAGTCTTTATTAAATTTAGTGAAAACAGAGGTATAAAACTAATTTCTGCTTCTTGACCAGAAAGCTTTTCACAAACACTAATAAGTTCAGAGGATAACCAACTTTTAGGACCTCCAAGAAGATACGTCTTGTTAGATGTTTCAGGTAAAACAAGACTACGTAGACAAAACTTAGCTACGTCTTGTGTGTCCATATAAGCTATTTTCGCAGTATCCTGAGTAGACCAAATTGTTTGCTTATCCAATATTGGAATTGCATACTGTGCTATCAAACCTTGGAAAAAACCAGATAATTGAAAAATAGTGTAAGGTATTTCAGACTGTCTTAAATTTGATTCAATAGATGATTTTAAATTCATCAAAGGTACATAGTCAAATTTATCATTGTTTATTATTGAAAAGAAAATAAAGCGTTTAACATTAGCTAACTTTGCTGCTTTAATTAAAGCTAATTTTCCTATCAAATCCACTTCCTTGGTAGTTCCAATCTCATCATCTGGTCGCAATGTTGCAGCATCTACGACTACAGAAACATCCTTGAGAACATTCGGTAATGTTTCAGGTAATTTCAGATCCGCATAGACTAACTCAGCACCCCATTCTCTTAAAAAACTTGCCTTTCTTAAATTACGAACACCACATTTGACAGGATACCCCATTTGAAGAGCCTGACGTACTATCTGCCGACCCAAAGTTCCGGTTGCACCAATAACAAGTATTGTCATAAAAATTTTAATTAATTTAAATTCTAAAAATATTAACTATTTTTAACCTAACAATATTCCTTAATTATGCAAACATTTTTCACGAATTAATTAAGGTAGGGAGGGATTCGAACCCTCAAAATTTGCCTTATCACATTTGATGCGTGATGCGTTTAATATTTTCGCCCCCTACCGTATTTAAATTAAAACAAATTCTTAAGTTAAATCCGTGTTTGTAATTAAATAACGAACCACATTTTTATCTAATTTTAGTTTATTCGCATATAAAGGTAATACTTGAGGTGACGAATGAAAATACATTTCAACAAAGTAACCAGTTTTATTAGACTTCATTGGGTAGGCAAAATCACGACGACCACGCGAAACAACAGATATGCCAGATGCTCCTAAACGCTTAAGCTGCTGCGCATAGCTAAAAGCAATGTCTTTAAGTTCGGTTTCCTTACATTGCGATGAGAGAACAACCATCGATTCATAGTCATTACTATTTTTTAAAGCTCTCATATTTATTTATAAATTCCCCTTTTAAATATATTTATGTGTATAGTTTATCAGAAAAAAAATCTTATTGTAAATGGTTTATTTTACGCTATAATAATTAGTGACTAAAAATCGAAGTTTTTGCCTAACTGTTTAAAAATAATTAAAGTTAATCACTTTTATGAGTAAAGTTTACGATTGGTTTGAAGAAAGATTAGAAGTGCAAGCAATTGCAGATGATATTACAAGTAAATATGTTCCACCACATGTAAATATTTTTTACTGCTTTGGTGGTATCGTATTAACATGCTTTTTAGTTCAAGTTGCAACAGGTTTTGCAATGACTTTCTATTACCGCCCAACAGTAGTAGAAGCATTTGCATCGGTAGAATACCTAATGACACAGGTTAACTTTGGTTGGCTAATCCGTTCAATTCACCGCTGGTCTGCAAGTATGATGGTAATGATGATGGTTCTTCACGTATTCCGTGTTTACCTAACTGGAGGCTTTAAAAAACCTCGTGAGTTAACTTGGATTACGGGTGTAATTCTAGCCGTATGTACAGTATCTTTTGGTGTAACAGGTTATTCATTACCTTGGGATCAAGTTGGTTATTGGGCATGTAAGATTGTAACGGGTGTTCCTGAAGCAATTCCAGTAGTAGGTACGCCTTTACTATTTTTACTACGTGGTGGCGTAAGTGTAGGTCAAGGTACTTTAACACGTTTTTATGCAGCACATACATTTTTATTGCCTGTAGCAACAGTAGTATTAATGTTAGCGCATTTCTTAATGATTCGTAAGCAAGGTATTTCAGGACCTCTATAAAAATTACCTTTAAGATTAAGAGTATAAAATCATATAAAACTAACATAATTAAAAAATCGCATGAGTGTAATTAAAAAGCCAGATTTAACAGATCCGAAACTACGAGCTAAACTAGCAAAAGGTATGGGCCATAACTACTATGGTGAACCAGCTTGGCCAAATGATCTACTATATATCTTCCCAGTAGTAATTTTAGGTACTTTTGCAATTTTAATTGGATTAGGGGTTCTTGAGCCTTCAGCACTAGGTGAAAAAGCTGATCCATTTGCAACACCTTTAGAAATTTTACCAGAGTGGTATTTCTTCCCTACATTCAATCTATTACGTATTTTACCAAATAAATTATTAGGTGTAATAGCAATGGCGGCTGTACCAGCAGGTCTAATAACAGTACCTTTTATCGAAAACGTTAATAAATTCCAAAACCCATTCCGTCGTCCTTTAGCGATGGCTGTATTCTTATTTGGAACAGTATTTGCGATTTGGTTTGGTATTGGTGCTTGTTTACCAATTAGTAAAGCAGCAACTTTAGGTTTCTTCTAAAATACAATAATAAGCAAAAAAAGCGTTTCATCTTTTTTAGATGAAACGCTTTTTTAGTTTTTCAAGATAAACTTAATTTATCTTATTTTAATTCAACTTTAGCTCCAGCTTCTTCAAGCTGTTTTTTAGCAGTTTCTGCATCATCTTTACTCATAGCTTCTTGAAGCGTCTTAGGAGCTGATTCTACAATTTCTTTTGCTTCTTTTAAACCTAAACCTGTAATACCACGTACTACTTTTAGAACAGCAATTTTCTTATCTGCTGGGAATTCACTTAGAACAAGATCGAATTCTGTTTTCTCTTCTTCGGGGGCTGCACCACCATCAGCACCAGGAGCCGCCATCATCATAGCTCCGCCTGCACTAGCAGATGCATCAACACCGAAAGTTTCTTCAATTTTTTCTACTAATTCAGCAGCTTCTAGAAGTGTTACTGTTTGTAACAGTTCCATAATTTCATCAATTTTTGACATTATTTTTTGAGTTTTATTTAAATAAATTGGATAGACTGAACAGTATCTAATTAAAACATGGAAAAATCTATGCCAACACCTGGGCCCATTGTAGAACAGATTGTAAATTTTTTAATATATTTACCTTTAACACCTGTGGGTTTATTTTTTTCAATAGAGTTATAGAAAGATTGTAAATTTTCTAATAAGTCTTCTACCGAGAAATCTGACTTACCAAAATTAATATGGACGATCCCTGTTTTGTCTGCACGATACTCTAATTTACCACCTTTAAAGTCACCGATTGTTTCGTTTAAATTAACTGAAACCGTTCCAGCTTTTGGAGATGGCATTAGTCCCTTTGGACCTAAGACTCGCCCTAATTTGGCTAATTTTGGCATCATATCTGGTGTAGCTACAAGTAATTCGAAATTTAAGATACCTTTTCCAATATCCTCTATTAAAGCCTCATTACCTGCTATATCTGCACCAGCTGTTAAAGCTTCATTAACCTTATCTTCAGAGCATAAGATAGCAATTCTTATACTTTTTCCGGTACCTTTAGGTAAAACCACGGTTGTACGTAATTGTTGATCAGCATACTTTGGATCAATATTTAATGAAATATGGGCTTCCACCGATTCCACAAATTTTGCCGAAGCTGTCGATTTTACTAATTTAATAGCTTCTAACATATCGTAACTCTCTTGAGTTACTTTCTTTCGTTCTAAGTCTAATCTTTTTGATATAGTTTTCATAAAAATTTTAGTAAATTATCTAAGAATGACAAAATTATACTTCTACTTTAATTCCCATATTTTTTGCTGTTCCTGCGACAATTCGCATGGCCATCTCAATATTTTGAGTATTTAAATCTGGTAACTTTGTTTCCGCAATTTCCTGTAATTGAGCAGCTGTTATTGAACCAACAATAGATTTATTCGGTTCACCTGAACCCTTAGGAATATTTGCTGCTTTTGTAAGAAGAACAGAAGCTGGAGGTGTCTTTAAAATAAAAGAATAACTTCGATCTTCATAAGCTGAAATCTCAACAGGAATAATTAGTCCCTCTTTATCACCGGTTCTTGCGTTATATTCTTTACAAAAACCTGCGATATTTAAACCATGTTGACCTAAAGCAGGACCAACAGGAGGTGCTGGTGTTGCTTTTCCAGCAGGTAAGGCAAGTTTAATTATGGCAACAATTTTTTTAGCCATTTAAGTCTTTGTTTTAGTAAAATTAGTTCTTTTTTTCAAAAATTCAAATTTATTCACATTTTAAGAAATAGATGTAAATATAAGCACGCCCTGAAGGACTTGAACCCTCGACATTTGGTTTTGGAGACCAACGTTCTACCAACTGAACTAAGGACGCAATAGATTTTATTGATAATATACTATCATAAAACTCTATTTTAAACAAGTATAATGGGAAAGTTTAGTATTCAACTACGTTAACCTTTTTAACTTTGCGTGTCATAGCTTGAAATTCAACTTTACCACCTTTGATAGCATAAAGGGTAAAATCACGGCCACATTCAACGTTATTACCTGGTTTAAAAGTTAAACCACGCTGACGAACGATAATGTTACCAGGAGATACATCAGAACCGCCATAAACTTTAACCCCTAATCGACAAGCGTTTGAATCACGACCATTTTTCGTACTACCTGCACCTTTCTTATGCGCCATTAGTTACTCCTATTTTATTAATTAAAACTTTTGTCATTTCTTGACGATGTCCTTTCTTACGGCGATACTTTTTCTTTGACTTCATTTTATAAACAATTAACTTTGTTCCTCTAAAATGCTCAACAATTTCACCTGTTACAATACCATTTTCTAAATAAGGATAACCTAAATGTAATTCTTCATTCTTATTAACTAATAAGACACGTGATAATGATATATTTGTGCCAGGCGTCGTCGATATTTTATTTGTCACAAAATATTGTCCTTCTTGTACCCAAACCTGAGTACCACCAACTTCAACAATTGCGTATTCCATAGAATTAATATCAAATAGTATATTTAAGAAAATTTTAACATAAAACAGTTAACTTGGAAAGACCAAATAAAACATACCTGTTTAACAAAAATTAACATATAGAGATGGTAAACGAATACTCAAAATTTAATAAACTCTCAAATAAACTGTAGAGTATTATGTTACAAGTACAAGAGTGAAAAATCATTATATTTACAATTTTACAATGAAAAAAAATTTATTGATGATAAATTTGAATTCGTGTTTTAGTTTGCGTTGAAATAAAAATACAATTAGGGGCAGAGGGACTTGAACCCTCACAGCCTTAACGGCCAACGGATTTTAAGTCCGTCGTGTCTACCATTCCACCATGCCCCCAAATTTTACAAAATACTTATCTAGGCGGCACCCAGACTCGAACTGGGGAATAAAGGATTTGCAATCCTCTGCCTTACCAACTTGGCTATGTCGCCTGGATAACATTAAGATAATTTTATTGTATCAGATTTATAGAAATTAAAAACTTTTTTTCTTTAAATATTACTATTATTTCAAAAATTTAAATTTTTTTTTCACTTCGTTAAATTTAATATTAAAACTTTAATTTTTTAGTACACATAGATAGCCATTTTTTCAAAATGCTTTGGCGTTTTCTAAAAAACAACCTTTACTCTTATATATTTTTTATGATTGAATCTTGTTTTAACAAAAAATCTATTTTCTTTCATATGTATATATATGAAAAACGGGTATATAATACTATGATGAATGTATAAAAATTTACATTAGAAAAAATAATTTAATTCTTAAAGGAAGACCCTAATGGATACTCGTCTTATTTTTGTATTTTTTCCTGTTATAATTGCTGGTACTTGGGCATTATATAATGTAGGTCGTGTAGCTCTTCAACAATTAGCACGTATTCGCGCATCACGCTAAAAGTATATTGCACAATCAAGGTGATATAAACATACAAAATTTATTACCTTGATTTATATCTAAAATTCTGACAAAATATATTTAGTTTTACAAAATTAGAATATATTTTAATGGCTGTTCCAAAGAAACGAACATCACGTTCAAAAAAGAATTCAAGAAAAGCGACTTGGATGCAAAAAGGAAATGTGCAGGCAAAAAAAGCATACTCTCTTGCAAAGTCTGTGTTAAGTGGAAAATCAACAAGTTTCATTTATTCGAATTCAGTAGACCAAGAAAACGATGAAGATGAATAAAATAGATAAAATAGGTCCTAGACAATAAGCTAGGAATTTGCTACCATATAATCTATGAAAAAACGGATGTGGCGGAATTGGTAGACGCGTTAGATTTAGGTTCTAGTAGGTTTTCCTGTGGGGGTTCAAGTCCCCCCATCCGTAATAAATAAAATACAAAATAAATACTTTTTTCTATGGAAAGTTTTAAAAATCTGAAAAAGACAGAAGAATTAGTTAATAAGTCAAAAAATAGATATAAAATGACAGTAGAGATAGCAGATCTTGCGAAAAAACACGCATATGAATTTGAAAAAATCTCAGAGTCAGATTTAACAAATATTGAAAAACCAATATTATTAAGTTTGAATCAGATGGTTAACAAATCATCTTAAAATAAATATTTAAATTTATAACAAATTATAAATAATATGTCTTTTTCAATTTGGATAGGCTTATTAACAAATACAAGTTTTATAAATAGTATCTACATGATTCTTTTAAAAACAATGGTTTGTTACTGGGCATGTATTCGGTTTCCGCAATTACCCGTAATTTCGAATTTATGCTGGTTAGGTGTCGTATCTTCGAATTTTTTACTCTTTTTAATCTTAGGTTTAAGATGGATAATATCTGGTTATTTTCCATTAAGTAATCTTTATGAATCTTTATTATTCTTAGATTGGTGCTTATTATTTATTCTAATAATTGCCGAAGCTAAAACACGCACAAAACTTGTAGGTGCCGTAATATTACCCATAACTTTTTTAATTATTAGTTTTGCAAGTTTAATATTACCAACTCAAATGCAAGAAGCGTCGCCATTAGTACCTGCATTACAATCTAATTGGTTGATGATGCATGTAAGTATGATGATGTTAAGTTATGCCACTCTAATTCTGGGATCATTACTTTCAATTTTATTTTTGGTAATACAAAAAGTAACAACAACTAAAAGCGAAATTTTACTAGCAAAACAAAATATTACCCAATCAAAGGCCCAATTATTAGAGAATATCGATACCTGGAGCTATCGAACAATTGGTTTAGGGTTTCCATTTTTGACAATTGGTATCATCGCAGGTGCTGTTTGGGCAAATGAAGCTTGGGGTTCTTACTGGAGTTGGGATCCAAAAGAAACGTGGGCACTAATAACTTGGTTAATATTCGCTGCTTATATTCATGCTCGTTTAACTAAAGGTTGGGTTGGTGAAAAAGCTGCCTTATTGGGTTCAATTGGTTTTGTTATAGTATGGATTTGTTATTTGGGTGTAAATTTCTTAGGTCAAGGTTTACATTCTTATGGTTGGCTTAACTAGATTAACAGAAAATTAGAAGAGTTCGAGACCTAGTTGAATTCTAACTTGACTAAAAATGAGCCTATTTATTATATTCGAAATTTTCGATACTGAAATGAATGAATGCTGATCAAATGATGAAAGATAGAATTTTTAAATTTTTTGCTACACCGGAAAAAATTTAAAAATTCTGACTTTAGAATTAATTTATCTCTATAATAGGCGAACGACGGGACTTGAACCCGCGAATGGTGGAATCACAACCCACTGCCTTAACCACTTGGCCACGCCCGCCTTATATGTGTAATATTGTACCACAATAAATACTTTCAAAAAAGATGGATAAAAAACCTAATTAACCACCACCAACGATTGTTACAAATTCAATTTCATCTTGATTTTTAATAAATGTTTTTTCCCAAAGTCGTTTAGGTAAAATTAATTTATTATACTCAAGGACAATTAGGTCTAAATCTAGATGTAGAAATTTTACTAAATCTATAATACTGAAAGCTTGGTTACAAAAAACTTTTTTATCATTTATATAAAAATATTGCATAAAAACCTACATTAGTTAAGGCGGGAAATACTTGAAGTACAGGACCTAACATTATGATATACCTCTCGCAGGTCTATAATTGCATCAAGAGTTTTTCGGAGCATATTTTTTATTTATTTAAAGACATATTTTTTAAGCAGGGAAAATTAATGGGATAAATAAAATTAAATATCCCATTAAAAATTTTAATAAGCTAAACCTAAACTTCTTGTTGTTTCTGCACCGAGATAAACACGAACACTTAAGAAATCTGTTGGACAAGCAGTCTCACAACGCTTACACCCAACACAATCCTCAGTACGTGGTGCTGACGCTATTGCACCTGCACGACAACCATCCCAAGGAACCATTTCAAGAACATCTGTTGGACATGCTCGTACACATTGAGTACAGCCAATACAAGTGTCATAAATCTTAACCGAATGAGCCATATAAAATTGTAAATTGCTAAAAATTATATAAATTGTTAATTAGTGATAGTTTGTAAACTAAATCTACATTACCAAAGACTATTTGTGACCATACAATTATTATATACCCTCGATCTGTAAATCACTATTTACATTAGAGTATTTTTAATAAAATATAAATTACAAACTTGAATCTATAAAAACTTAAATTAGATGTGAAAAAGTACGGTTTTCTCGATCATAAATATAACTTTAACTTAATATTAATCTTTAAGCCATTCATAACCTCTTTCTTCCAGAATACCTGCTAATGTAGCATCCCCTGTTTTAATAATTTTACCATCTTGAATAATGTGAATGTAATCAGGCTTTATATAATCTAATAATCTCTGATAATGCGTAATTAAAATAATGGATTTACTTGGGTTCATAATTTTATTAATACCTTCCGATAAAGTGCGTAAAGCATCAATATCGAGTCCCGAATCTGTCTCGTCCAAAATGGATAAGGTAGAATCTAAAACTGCCATCTGTAAGATTTCATTTCGCTTCTTTTCACCACCAGAAAAACCCTCATTTACATTTCGGTTTAAAAAACTACTATTCATTCCAACAACATTAAGTTTTTCCTGTAACACAGTGAAAAAAGTAATAGGATCCACTTCTTCTAAATTGTTTGATTTACGTTTTAAATTGTAAGCTAAACGTAAAAACTCCTCATTACTAACACCTGGAATTTCAACAGGGTATTGAAACGCAAGAAAAATACCTAAATGTGATCTTTCCTCTGGAGATAACCCATTAATATTCTCTCCATCGAAATTAATTTCTCCCTCACTGATAGTGTACGCAGGATGTCCAGTTAAAACTTTTGATAATGTACTCTTACCAGAACCATTTGGGCCCATGATAGCATGTATTTCCCCGCGTTTTATATTTAAATCTACGCCTTTTAGAATTTCAACACCATTAATCGTGGCTTTTAGATTTTTTATTTCTAATAAACAAGGATTTTTCATTAACCTACAGTTCCTTCTAATTTTAAATTTAATAAACGATCGGCTTCTAAAGCAAACTCCATAGGTAATTCAGAAAATACCTCACGACAAAAACCACTAATAATTAGACTAACAGCTGATTCTAAATCAATACCACGCTGTAAGAAATAAAAAATTTGCTCTTCACCAATTTTTGAAGTTGAGGCCTCATGTTCAATTTTTGCTGTTGAATTTTGAACTTGAATATAAGGAAATGTATTCGCAGACGAATTATTACCTAATAAAAGAGAATCACATTGTGAGTAGTTTCTTGCACCAAAAGCATTTGGACCAATTTTAACCAAACCACGGTAGCTATTACGTGAGCTTCCTGCAGAAATACCTTTTGAAACTATACGACTTCGAGTATTTTTTCCAATATGAAGCATTTTGGTTCCGGTATCTGCTTGTTGATGATTATTTGTTAAAGCAACAGAATAAAATTCACCCGTTGAATTTTCTCCGGTCAAAATACAACTAGGGTATTTCCATGTTATCGCAGAACCAGTTTCAACCTGTGTCCATGAAATTTTTGAATCTTTACCTGCGCAGAGACCACGTTTAGTTACAAAATTATAAATACCACCTTTCCCATCTTCATTACCTGCGTACCAATTTTGAACTGTAGAATATTTTATTTCCGCAGATTCTAGACTTATCAATTCTACAATTGCAGCATGTAATTGATTACTATCATATTTCGGTGCGGTACACCCTTCAAGATAGCTTACATAACTATTCTCCTCCGCAATGATTAATGTTCTTTCAAATTGACCACTTTCTTCATCATTTATTCTAAAATACGTCGATAATTCTAGCGGACATTTGATATTTTTTGGTATGTAACAGAAAGAACCATCTGTAAAAACGGCTGAATTCAATGCTGCGAAAAAATTATCACCAACCGGTACTACTCTTCCCAAATAAGTTTTTATAAGATTTGGATATAATTGAATTGCCTCAGAAATCGAGCAAAATATTACACCTGCTTTTGCTAACTCATCTTTAAAAGTCGTTCCAATAGATACACTATCAAAAACTGCATCAACGGCCACATTTGAAATTCTTTTTTGCTCGTTAAGTGATATACCTAATTTTTCAAATGCTTCAATTAATTCTGGGTCAACCTCATCTAAACTGTCTAACTTCTTCTTCTTTTTAGGGGCAGAATAATACCGTATATTCTGATAATTTGTAGGTACATAATTTAAGTAAGCCCATTCAGGTTCTTTCATCTTTTGCCATTTTTTAAAAGCTTTTAAACGAAAATCCAACATGAAACTCGGTTCATTCTTTTTAGACGAAATTAATCGTACGGTTTCTTCTGAAAGACCTATTTTTATAGTGTCAGTTTCAATTTCAGTAGCAAAACCATATTTATAGGGTTGGTTAACTAATTTTTCTAAATTTGAGGTATTTGTATTCATTTAAAAAATTTGTATGTTTATTTTTATTATACAAATATTATAAGACCGTTAACAATACGTTTTTAAAAGTCATCTTATACTGAGGATAATATGACTTGACACCATTGAATTTATTAGATAATATCTGTCTATTATAAAAGTATAAATAATCCTCAGTAGCTCAGTGGTAGAGCGGTCGGCTGTTAACCGATTGGTCGTTGGTTCAAATCCAACCTGGGGAGCTTGAGGTTCGATTGTATTTATTTCTATTTTAAAAATATTATTTTTTCTAACTAAAAAATGAAGATATCTGGATTTAAAATTGGTAATAAGCAGTTTGAGTCACGTTTGATTCTAGGGACAGGAAAATACCCCTCTTTAAATGAAGCTATCGAGAGTATTAACGCAAGTAAAACAGAAATGGTAACGGTTGCTATACGCCGTTTACAAAAAGAGGCTAGTTCAACCCAAGAAAAAACATTGCTTCAAACTCTAGATTGGGAAAAATTATGGTTATTGCCTAACACTGCAGGATCAAAAACAGCGGAGGATGCGATTAGAATGGCTTTATTGGGCCGTGAGTTTGCTAAATCTATTGGCCAAGAAGACAATAATTTTGTTAAACTTGAGGTAATTCCGGATCCAAAATATCTATTACCAGATCCATTAGGAACCTTGAAAGCAGCGCAATTTTTAGTAAAACGAGGTTTTACTGTACTACCCTATATAAATGCGGACCCAATTTTAGCTTCACATTTAGAAGATATTGGTTGTGCAACACTTATGCCATTAGGTTCCCCTATAGGTTCTGGCCAAGGATTAAAAAATTCACATAATATTAATATAATCATAGAAAACTCCAAAATCCCTGTTATTGTAGATGCAGGTATTAGGACACCCAGCCAAGCTTCTGAGGTAATGGAAATGGGTGCGTCAGCTGTTTTACTAAATACTGCTGTAGCAAAGTCATCCAACCCCAGTTGGATGGCCCAAGCAATGGCTAAAGGGGTTGAAGGAGGTCATCTTGCCTATTTAGCTGGTAGTATGTCTACCACACTATACGCAAAACCAAGTTCTCCTTCAACGGGACTTTTTCTTTGAGAACTATCGTCTTAACCATTACCTTGGCTTTTTCGTTTAGGTCTAGGACCAATGTGATATTGTATTGCTTCATCCCAAAATAATATTTTTGTTTCAAAACCTATAAAAGCACTTATTACCATTGGTAGCAATAAAAGTCCTAATGTCCAGACGACTTGGGCTCCAAATCTATCACCATAAATAGGTTGCGGATTTCTATAAAAACACGTATCACCTAGTTGATTGATAAATATATAAAGACCATGTACCATTATTGATTGTGTTGCATGATAACGTATAAAGTATTTCATATTATCACGGTTTCTCGCGATACCATAATACATAAGGAAGAATAGTATACCTTGCCCATAACCAAAGAAAGATCCCCATACATTAGTGATATACCAATCACATACTGGTGCAACTGTAACGTTAAGAAGCTCGGCATACTGAGGATATATTTTATAAACCGCATTGGCATTACGTACAAAAACGTCAACTGCTGGGTAGAAATATAGAGCAATCGCAAACATACGATCGAATAAAGTTACTATAAAGTCATAACTATCTTTTGAGGCCCAATCTCCGCTTGTATTTGATCTACTTAATTTTGTTTGAACACGACTATTTGTAACACGACCAAATACCTCAAATAGGGTAGCAAATACGAGAAAGGCTACAAGAATATAAACTTTAAAATCGAAGGCTCTTTCTGCTTGGTCTAATATTGGATTCATTATATCCATATCTGGCGGATTGTTCGTATTCCAACTATATTTTTGGAACATTTCAGATATTGTTTTTTGAATTTCATATTTTCGAAGCTTTACAATCGCATTATATCCCCACCACCCAATAGCTTGGAGCAGGAATAAGTTTGTAAGTGGAACAATGAGAAATCTCACACGCAGAAACGCGGCTTCTACAATAAAACAAATTAATCTATATAATTTTGTAAGAGGTTTAATCATAAAAATTCGATGGTATACTATCAATAAATGTTTTTAATATTAACGGCTCCATTTAATAGTAAACTATAAAATAAATTTAGCATAGCTTAAATTTTGCATAATTAAATTAAAGAATCTATACAATGAAATTCCAAATTGTAAAGAACGCATTCTCTCGTTCGGTAGGAAAAAGTTCAAATAGAGAAAAACAAATTGATATTATCAATAATTTAGAACTTGAAATTCAAAATTTATCAGATTTCCAAATTCAGGAAAAAGTTCAAAAATTAATTAAGCAATATCGACAAGAAAAAAATTACGATTCAATCTTATGTGAATCATTTGCTCTAACACGTGAAGCTAGTAAACGAAAATTAGGTTTACGACATTTTAATTCACAAATATATGGTGGTTTGGTTTTGCATGATGGTAAAATTGCAGAAATGATGACAGGCGAAGGTAAAACACTTGCTGCTACACTTCCCGTTTCTTTAAATGCAATGTCATTAGAAGGTGTACATGTTGTTACAGTTAATGACTATTTAGCCAAGCGAGATCAACAATCATTAAGTCAATTGTACCAATTTTTAGGATTATCTGTTGGTTTAATTCAGGAAAATATGAATTCGGTCGAACGCCGAAAAAATTATAATGCCGATATAACCTATGTTACTAACAGCGAGTTGGCCTTTGATTATCTTCGTGATAATATGGCAACAGAACCTTCGGAACTTGTTCAAAAACCTTATAACTATTGTGTTGTTGATGAGATAGATTCTATTCTAATCGATGAAGCCCGAACACCTCTAATTATTTCAGGCATTTCAGATAGACCTGTAGAAAAATACATCGTGGCAGATGAAGTTCAAAATTATTTAAAACCTAAATTACACTATACTGTTGACGAAAAAGCAAAAAATGTTACTTTGACAGGTCAAGGTATTATTCAAATTCAAAAGATTTTAAATATTGATAACTTATATAAACTTGAAGATCCTTGGGTACCCTATATCTTAAATGCAATTCGAGCACATGTTCTATATACAAGAGAAGTTAACTATATTGTAAAAAATCGTGAAATTCAAATTGTTGACGAATTTACAGGTCGAATAATGGCTAATCGACGTTGGAGTGATGGTTTGCATCAGGCTATCGAGGCTAAAGAAAAGCAACCTATTCAAAAAGGGTCCGAAACACTTGCTTCAATCACTTATCAGAATTTTTTCTTAAACTATCCTAAATTAGCTGGTATGACTGGTACAGCTAGAACTTCAGAAGTTGAATTTGAAAATATTTACAATCTTAAGGTAGAAACAGTTAAACCAAATAAAACAATGATCCGAAAGGACTTTGGTGATGCCGTATATCAAGATGAACTATCAAAATGGAAAGCCGTCGCAGATGAATGCGAAAATGCTTATTCAATAGGTTGCCCTGTACTATTAGGTACAACGAGTATCGAAAAATCAGAAATTATTTCCGGCTTATTACAAGGAAGAGGTATACCACACCAACTTTTAAATGCAAAGCCAGAAAATGTTCAACGTGAATCCGAAATTATTGCACAAGCTGGGTGTCTTAAGGCTGTAACTGTTTCAACAAATATGGCAGGTCGTGGTACAGATATAATTTTAGGTGGTAACGCCGATTTTAAGGCTCGACAAGCCGTATACAACTTAATTAAAAAACTTCAATATAAGAATGGATTATCTTATTGCTTACTATTTCCAAACAAGACCGAAAGTGAATTATTCGACTTACAGATTCTAAATGAAGGACAAAGACTTACAGAACTTTTATTAAAATCTGGAATATCAACACAATCAAATGAGTTTGTACAATTTTTGATTATGGTAAAAAAGTCTAATCGTGAGCTCATAGAACTAATATTAGTCAATATTTTGGAAAATGGTTACGAAAATAAAGCTAATCATTTTTACTCCTTAATTAAAATCTTTTACACAGATTTTTATGAAAAATATAAAATAAAATCTGACAAAGAAAAGAACGAAATAATGAGGTTAGGGGGTCTGTATGTAATTGGTACTGAACGCCATGAATCAAAACGTATCGATAACCAATTACGTGGACGATCCGGAAGACAAGGCGACCCTGGCCGCTCGAGATTTTTTATAAGTTTAGACGATCCTCTTTTAAGAATTTATGGAGGGGACAAAATTAAAACACTTATTAATCAATTTCAATTGACAGAAGATGTTCCTCTTGAAGGAGAATTTCTGACAAAAGCCTTAGATTCAGCACAACAAAAGGTGGAGTCGTTCTATTACGACACACGAAAACAATTGTTTGATTATGATGATGTATTAAATACGCAGCGACAAGCTATCTTTAAAGAACGTCAAATAATTTTAGGTTTTAAAAATGTACGTACTGAGATGCTTTGCTATGGTGAAGATCTAATTAGTTCATTAGTATCTGACTTAAAATCCTTAACTCTTAAGCGTGGTTCTCAAATCGATAGAGTTGAATTCAAAAAATTAAATAAAGAATTATCTTATATATTAGGTGTTCCTTATTTTGTAGTAAATTATGAAGAGGTTGCTAATTTAGATTTAACTCAACTTTATAGTTTTTTTGTTAATCAATTATGGTTAAGTTATGACTTAAAAGAAGCTGAATTCGAAATTTATGCACCCGGTTTTATTCGCTTGTTAGAAAAAGCCGTTTTATTAAATCAAGTTGATCTTGCCTGGAAAAACCATTTAGAAAAAATGGATATATTACGTGATGCAATTCGCTGGCGTGGTTATGGCCAGCTTAATCCTCTGATGGAATATAAAAATGAATCATTTAATTTATTTGTTGATACAACTCGGGAAATAAAATATAATTCTGTTTATAATATTTTGAAATCTCGATTTTTATAAAAAGTAGATTTTTGAGAACGGAAAGAAAAAACAAAATAAAAAAAGGAATTCAATATGAGTCGTCAATTGTTAACAGGAACAACGAGAAAAGCTATTAGAACATCAGGTTTTCGTGCACGTATGAAAACTCACAGTGGAAAAAAAGTTATTCAAGCACGTCGTAAGAAAGGTCGTAAACGTCTTAGTCGTTAAAATTTTAAATTCAATATAAGAGAATGGTATTTACAGAAGAATTTAATCTTTTATTAAAAGCTCGTTACCCAATTTTATATATTTCAAGCTTAGAAGAAGATCGCATTGAATATACCATACGTAAATGTATCAAAAAGACAGGTATTAAATCAATTTATACATGGGATTTTGTCGAAGGTTATATAAATAATCCTAATAACAAAGGATTTGCCTCAAAAAATCCTCTTCAAGCTCTAGAATTAGTAGAAAAATTAACAGGCGATACACCTGCAATTTTTATTCTAAAAGACTTTAATAAATTTTTATCTGATGTTTCAATTTCTCGAAAATTAAGAAATCTAATCCGAATTCTTAAAACACAACCAAAAACACTTGTCATTTTAGCAACTGAAGTAACAATTCCAATTGAATTATTCGATTTAATAACTTGTGTTGAATTTACTTTACCTACAACTACTGAGATTCGTGATGAGTTAAAACGTTTGTTTAATTCATTGAACCAATCTATTGATAATGATTTTTTAGAAATACTTGTACGTAGTTGTCAAGGTTTATCTATAGAACGAATACGTCGTGCTTTGTCAAAATCAATAGCAAAATATGCAACTATTAATGAAAAAACACTCGAATTAGTCTTAATTGAAAAACGACAAATTATTAGCCAAACGCAAATTTTAGAGTTCCAAGCAACAACAACGACATTTTCTGATGTTGGGGGTTTAAAAAATTTAAAACTTTGGTTATCAAATCGAAAAGAATCCTTCGGTGAAAAAGCCAAACTTTATGGATTACCGGTACCACGTGGGCTTTTAATTGCGGGAGTTCAAGGAACAGGTAAATCCTTAACTGCTAAAGCCATTGCTAATGATTGGCAACTTCCGCTTTTACGACTAGATATTGGCCGATTATTTGGTGGTATTGTAGGTGAATCCGAAAGTCGTGTAAGACAGATGATTCAAATAGCGGAAGCTCTAGCCCCTTGTATTCTGTGGATTGATGAAATTGATAAAGCATTTATGGAACAAAATAATAGTGGAGATAATGGCACAACAAGCCGAGTACTCGCGACGTTCATTACATGGTTATCAGAAAAAACATCCCAGGTTTTTGTTGTTGCTACGGCTAATAACTTTTATGCTTTACCTCTAGAAATTATCCGAAAAGGTCGATTTGATGAAATCTTTTTTGTAAATTTACCATCAAAAATTGAACGAAAACAAATTTTTGGAGTTTTTCTAACTCAATTAAGGCCAAATAGCGTAAATAATTTTGATATTGATTTATTAAGTAATCAAACAGATGGTTTTTCGGGAGCTGAAATTCAGCAATCAATTATAGAAGGTATGCATTTTGCTTTTAATGAAAAACGTGAATTTACCACATCTGATATTTTATTTGGGGTTGAACAAATTATACCACTTTCTCAAATTGACCCTGAACGTACAAAGAAATTACAAAATTGGGCATTATCAGGTCGTGTGCGGTTGGCATCATAAATTAATAAAAAATTATAAATTTAAATGAATTTAGTGTTTTTTCGTTATTTTGCAAAATTAAATCTTGCAATTACATTATTAATCCTAATTGCAAGTTTTAGTATTTTAGGTACAATTATCGAACAAAATCAAAATATTGAGTTTTATAAACTAAATTACGTAGAAACTTCCGATTTTTTTGAAATAAGTTGGAATACTATATTATTTTTTGGGTTAGACCATGTATATAGTACAGGGTGGTACATAGGTTTATTAGGTCTTTTTGGACTTTGTTTAATTAGTTGTACATTTGTTCAGCAATTTCCTGCTTTAAAAATTGCACGCGAATGCTACTTCCAAACAAAGCCACCCCAATTTGAGAAGCAAAATTTTAACTCTAGTTTAAAACATATTTCTTTTTTTAATTTACTAAAAAACTTAAAAAACCAAAACTTTATTATTTTTCAGCAAAATTTAAATGTTTATAGTTACAAAGGAATATTAGGTCGTTTTGCTCCCATTATTGTCCATGTTAGTATGATCTTAATTTTACTTGGTGGCGTTATTGCAGGATTAGGTAGTTTTAGTGCTCAAGAATTAATTGTAAAAGGTGAAATTTTTCAAATTCAGAATACAATTACTAGGAATATTTTTAGCAAAGTCCCTAATTACCCTGTCCGAGTCAACGACTTTTGGATTGAGTATGATAATAAGAGTAATATTAAACAATTTTACTCAGATTTATCTGTTCTTAATATCAATGGTCAAGAATTAAATCGAAAAACAATATCTGTGAATGACCCATTACGATACAATGAACTTACATTTTATCAAACAGATTGGAATATTATAGGTATTCGTCTTAAAATTAATGGTAAATTATATCAATTGCCGCTAACATCCTTAGATACAGGAAAAAATTTATGGTTTACCTGGATACCTTCTTTAACAGAGGATAAAGATAATGGTTTAATTTTTATTTGTAATAATATCGAGGGCTCATTTTCGCTATATGAAAAAAACGGTAATAACCTTGGAGTATTCCATGTAGGGGATAAGATCAATTCCACTCAGGAAATTGAAATTATTGAATTTATTTCCGAAACAGGTCTTCAAATAAAATCAGATCCTGGTATTCCTTTACTTTATGTGGGGTTTGGTATTTTAATGGTAAGTACTTTGTTAAGTTACCTTTCATATACACAGTTTTGGTTATCCCAGTATAAAGATAAATTACTTATTGGTGGTAGTACTAATCGTGCAAAATTAAACTTAAAAGTAAGTTTTTTAGATTTAGTCTTACCGTATCAAAAAAATGGGTAATCTTAAAAGGATTAGATTTGACCTAAGAACTTTTTTGTATTATATTAAGTTGAGTGGTTTATGTTTGGGGTATAGCCAAGTGGTAAGGCAGCGGACTTTGACTCCGCCATTCGGAGGTTCAAGTCCTCCTACCCCAGCTTTAAGAAAATATATGCTCTTTTTTTATCTTGAAAATATTTTAAAGGCATAAGAAAAAAACATAGCAATTCTACAATAAAAATAATATTCTATTTAAGAATAGAGAAATAAATATTGTAATTTTTTACACAAAAAATAATATTAAGTACAAAATAAACTGATTAATTTGTGCACTTAATTATAATAATTACTGTAAACATTAATTAGGCCGAGTTGGATTTGAACCAACGTAGGCAAAGCCAGCGGATTTACAATCCGCCCCCTTTAACCCCTCGGGCATCGACCCTTTATAATTAATTAGGTTACCAGAGACTTGTCAAAAACGCAAATAAAAAATATTGATTAAATTTATTGATATATAACTTAAATCGGAAATCACACAAATAATATTTGCAACACACTTATAAGAAAAATAATAATATTTAAAAATATTTATTTATCACTTGCAATTATTTTGGTTTTTGATAACATATGGTAAGTAATAAATAGAAAATTTTTGCGGGTATAGCTCAGTGGTAGAGCGCGACCTTGCCAAGGTCGATGCCGCGCGTTCGAATCGCGTTACCCGCTTTTTAAAAAATCTCTTCCAATGAAGAAACTATCTTATGTATAATTAGCAACCTTTAGATCACGCTTAAAAACTCCAATCATTTGAGAATTACTCTTACCAGGTGCAACCATTGGGTAACAATTTTCATCTTGCGTTACAACTACATCAATAAGGGTTGGTCCTGGATATTCGAGAAGTTCTTTTAATTCATTCTCAAAATTAGCCGTTTTTTCTAATTTAGCTGCTTTAATACCATACGATTCAGCCACCATCACAAAGTTAGGCGCACCTTTTTCCATACTTGATTGTGAGTATCGCTCACCATAAAAAGATTGTTGCCATTGTCTTACCATTCCTTGCCAACGGTTATTAATTATTACAATTTTAATAGGTAAATTATACTGTGCTACTGTGCCTAATTCTTGAATATTCATTTGAAAACTTGAATCACCTGTTATACAGATAACCTGTTCTTTTGGATAAGCCACTTGAATACCAATAGCTGCTGGTAAACCATAACCCATAGTACCTAAACCTGCACTAGAAGCCCATTGACGTGGCCCACATTGTATAAATTGTGCTGACCACATTTGATGTTGACCAACATCTGTTGTAAAATAGGCATTTTTTGCTACATTATTTAGAGTCGTAATAACTTCTTGAGGAGATAAAGTTTTATTACTGCTCGGCACAATTAAAGGATAAGTTTGCTTCCAACGGTTAATACGTTTTCTCCATGGCATTGTTTGATCCAAATCAAGATTTGAATCATAAACCTGCTCTTTTAAAATTTCTTTTAAGATTTTTTTAACATCACCAATTAAAGCTAATTGAGGAATTCGATTTTTACTAATCTCTGCAGGATCGATGTCAATATGAATGACTTGTGCGTGACAAGCAAAATCATCAAGTTTACCTGTTACACGATCATCAAAACGTGCTCCAACCGCAATCAATAAATCACATTCACTAACGGAAAAATTGGCATAGGCAGTGCCATGCATCCCCAACATACCTAAAGCTAATTTGTGGGAATTTGAAATAGAACCTTTGCCCATCAATGTCGATGTAATTGGTATCTGGAATAGATTAACCAGTTCAACAAGTTCTGGCGCTGCATTTGATGAAATAACACCACCACCTACATAAAGTAAAGGTTGCGATGCCTGTTTTATCATTTTTAAAGTCTGCTGTATTTGCCAACGCTTTGTTTTAAATTCAAAACGGTAACCTTTTTGCAAAACAATATCTTTCTGTCTCACTGGACTATAATTTTCAAATTCTTCGAGTCCAACATCCTTAGGTATATCTATTAAAACTGGCCCAGGTCGACCATTTTGAGCAATATAAAAAGCTTCCGCTACAATTTGGGCCATTTTACTAGGGTCACGAACAACATAAGAATGCTTAACAATTGGTAATGTAATACCAAAGATATCTGTTTCTTGAAAAGCATCCGTACCAATAAAAGCACGGCCAACCTGCCCTGTAACAATGACTAACGGTACCGAATCCATTTGTGCAGTTGCGATACCTGTAACTAAATTTGTAGCACCAGGTCCCGATGTTGCAAAACAGACTCCAACATTTCCCGTAACACGAGCATATGCGTCTGCTGCATGTATTGCACCTTGTTCATGACGTGATAAAATATGTTTAATTAAATTTTGTTCTTCCCAAAAATATAATTCATCATATAGAGGTAAAATGGCGCCTCCTGGGTAACCAAAGATATAACGTGTACCATTCTGTACTAAGCTATCAAAAAGAGCAAAACCACCGGTTTTTTTTAAACTAATAGGTGTTTCATATGGCATGGTATAATAAGTTTCCTACAAATTATAAATTTAACATTTCCTGGAAAAGAAAAACCAAAGATGTTAAAAAGAGAGTTAAAAAGCAAACAAAAAAAATTTGTGTTAATAAATTTTTCTTTGCAAATGTAATGAAAGGTGTTAACAGGATTATTATTAGACCACTAAAACTTGTAATAAAAAAGCGTGGAAATCTTAAAACATTTTCCCAAAAAATAAGCATAACGTAAAAGCTATTATTAAATTGAACGGTTTAGTAATTTATCTAAATATACTCTAGAAGAATACTATATTCAGTATGTTAGAATTTTTATAAACTAGTAGTAATTGAATGATCTTACGAAACCTAAAATGAGATAAATAAACATTTAAGTTGGATTTCTAAATCTCCATCTTTAATCCTCGTTAAATTGAAAAATTTTAATTTCCTCCTAGCACGAAAATTAACTCTGTATAAATATTAGTTAATTATCGTAAGTATACAAATAGTAATTAAAAAAATAGAAAACATAATGCACAAAAAAAAAGCTAAACGATGAATATCGTTTAACTTTTTTAAATTATTACGAGACCTAAAGCGACGAACCTAGGCCCGAATAAGATCCATATATAAACACAGATAACATTGCGATAACAGCTAAACCACCTACTAGACCTACTAGCCAAAGAGGTATACGTCCTGTACCTGCCATAAATAATATCCTCCTAAGATTTAATTAAAGAAATAACTTGAAAATAAAACGGCTAATACAAAAATTAAAAGAAGTCCCCAGTATAATGAAGTACGACTTAATTCAACCGGTTGTCTGTTGGGATTTGGTCCTGACATAATTAATATTCTCCTATCTTTGAATAAACTGCATAGACGTGATAGCGCCTAAAAAGAAAACAGTTGGTACAGCTAAAGCGTGAATTGTTAGCCAACGAAATGTAAAAATTGGATAAGCAACGGGTTGGTTCGTATTTTTTATCATAAAAATCCTTTAAATTATAAACCTTTAGTTAAATCTTCTAGCTCTTCTCGAACACTAAAACGATCATTAACTAGAGGAACTTGTTGACGATCTTGCGTGAAGTATTCATTTGGACGAGGTGTACCAAATACATCGTATGCTAAACCAGTCGCTATAAAAAGGAACCCTGAAACAAATAGTGACGGAATTGTAATACTATGGATAATCCAATAACGTACACTTGTAATAATATCTGAGAACGGGCGTTCTCCAGTAGATCCACCAGACATAATATTTTACCTTAATGATTTCAATTTAAATTATTTTACACAAAAATTGTATTAACTTACTACGTCCTAATAATAGTTTTATTATTACGTATTTTCTATTATTTTATCTAAAACCTACAGAGGCTTGCCAAACAAAAGCTAATAGTAGAAAGAAAATGGGAATTGACGGTAAAACGTCAACAACCGGGCTAAAAACCACATATGCATCGGGTAGTTTAGAAACTAGTATAGTTATCATAAGTTGATTAATTTTTTATTTATAAATTTAATAGCCATATCGTAAACTTATTATAAACGCATAAATTTAATTGATAGATTAAAATTTTTTTGATATATTTAAATGTAACTTATTCAATCAGGAGAAATGGCTGAGTGGTCGAAAGCGGCAGATTGCTAATCTGTTGTATCTAATAATGGATACCGAGGGTTCGAATCCCTCTTTCTCCTATTCTATTGACAAAACTTAATTATTTAAGTAACATATTTTCTAAATAATGGGATTGTAGTTCAATTGGTTAGAGCACCGCCCTGTCACGGCGGACGTTGCGGGTTCGAGTCCCGTCAGTCCCGTATAATTCTACCCTTATCTAAATTCTGACTCTTCATTTTCAATAAATTCGTTCCAATTACTAACTAAATAATATAGTTTATTAAATAAAGTATAGAAGACTTGTTTGAAATAATTTTTTCGTATGTTTTAGGTATAATTTCCGACTGAGGATAAAAAAATGTTTAATTTAGTTTTAATGTTAAATGTAAATAAAATTTATGATTTATCTTTTTTCATAAATTGATTATAATTACAAGATAATATACTTTAATAAACAATAAGATTATGATCGAACCTTTTCTTTTTGGTATTGTTCTAGGAATGATTCCTGTATCTTTAGCAGGTTTGTTTGTCGCAGCCTATCTACAATATCGCCGTGGTAACCAATTAATTTAGTTATTAAAAGCTAATTAATTAGGTATTTGTTTTTTATTAATTAACATACACTTAATTTATTAGTATTAGATTATTTATAATAAAATCAACTTATGGCAAATTTTGTAAAACCTTATAAGAATGACCCGTTTGTAGGACATTTATCAACACCAATTACGACATCTGCTGCTACCAGAGCAATTTTAGGTAACTTACCTGCTTATAGAGCCGGATTAACTCCCGTTCTTCGTGGTTTAGAAGTTGGTATGGCACATGGTTACTTTTTGATGGGACCTTTTGTGAAACTTGGGCCACTAAGAAATTCAGATATTTACTTATTAGCCGCTTTTATGTCTACTGCGGGGCTTATTTGTATTCTAACTGTTGGATTAACCATATACGGAAATGCAACGTTTAGTATGGCTGATAAGGCAGAAGGAATTCAGTCCCAAAAGGGATGGCGAGAGTTTACTGGAGGTTTTACAGTAGGTTCCTTTGGTGGTGCTGCTTTTGCATATTTCTTACTAAGTACAATTGCACACTAAGTTAACTAAAATTTTGCACAGTGAAAATGAAAAGGCAGCATCTTATATTTGGTAAAATATCATCCATTTTACCAATATCAAATATAGATGCCGCCTACGTAAACACCTGGAAAATTTGGGGGCATGGTGGAATGGTAGACACGACGGACTTAAAATCCGTTGGCCGACAAGGCTGTGAGGGTTCAAGTCCCTCTGCCCCTAATTTTATAATATATTCATTAACGTTTTACTCGTAAAAATTCTGTATTAACTTGGGATTCACGAATTAAAGAAACTTTACCTGTTCTAGCTATTTCAATAATCCCAAATTTTGATAACAATTGTTCAAATGCCGCCATTTTACCTGGATCACCAGTTACTTCCAATGTTAAAGAATTACTCGCTAAATCTACAGTTTTTGCACGAAAAATATTAGCAATTTCTAAAATTTCTGCACGCGTAGATCTTGTAGTATGTACTTTCAATAACATTAACTCACGTTCTACACACGGTAAATCTGTAATATCTTGTACTTTTAAGACATTAATAAGCTTGTACAACTGTTTCGTTAATTGTTCAATTGTTCTGTTATCACCTGGTAGAACCATTGTAATACGAGAAATAGAAACTTGTTCCGCTGGACCAACAGCTAAACTTTCAATATTAAAACCACGTCGTGCGAATAAACCTGAAATTCGACTTAAAACACCGGACTCATCCTCTACTAATACAGATAAGGTATATTTCATACTTAGGTATATTTTGAATAAATTTTATTTTTGAAACGAATACTTAAATTCGAATATATCTTAGTAAATTTTGAATAAGTCATCAAGAATTTTTTTATAAAAATTCGGAATACTTGGCTCTGACGGGATTTGAACCTGTGACCTTGGGCTTATGAGTCCCCTGCTCTAACCACTGAGCTACAGAGCCTGAATAACATATAATCTATTATAATTCGTATTTAGCAAATTGGCAATATTAGAATATTTTTTAGTATTTTAAATTTTAAAGGTGTTAAAGGCAAATATATTAAAAAATTTACAATCTATTTTACAATGGACCCAAGTGTTGGTATAGATTTTTCCATGTTTTAATTGAATACTCTTCAGCCTATAATTTACATAAAACTTAAAAAATGATGTCACGAATTGAAAAGATAATACGACTGTTGCAAACAGCAACACTTCTAGAAGCTACAGAATTAATAGAAAAACTTGAAAATAAATATTGGATTACCATAACTACTACTTACGATGACCTAGTTTTAAATAAAAAGCTAAAAATAGAAGCTAAAACAAAGGATGATTAAATTTATAAACTTAATTTAGTAACATCTATAAATTTTATCCTTATAATATTATTAGTCGGAGCGAATCCGAGAATAATAAAAAATATTTATAAAAAATTAACAAAGGAATTTAATAAAATGACTGCAACTCTAGAAAGACGCGAAAGCGTAAGCTTATGGGAGCGTTTCTGCTCTTGGATCACTTCAACTGACAACCGTTTATACATCGGTTGGTTTGGTGTTCTAATGATCCCTCTACTTTTATCTGCAACAACTTGCTACATCATCGCTTTTATCGCTGCACCTCCAGTAGATATCGATGGTATCCGTGAGCCAGTAGCTGGTTCATTAATGTACGGTAACAACATCATCTCTGGTGCTGTAATTCCTTCATCAAACGCAATTGGTGTTCACTTCTACCCTGTATGGGAAGCTGCATCTGTAGATGAGTGGCTATACAACGGTGGTCCTTACCAACTAATCGTTTTACACTTCCTTCCAGGTGTTGCTTGCTGGATGGGTCGTGAGTGGGAATTATCTTACCGTCTTGGTATGCGTCCTTGGATCTTCGTAGCATTCTCAGCTCCTGTAGCTGCTGCTTCAGCTGTATTCCTTGTATACCCAATTGGTCAAGGTTCATTCTCTGATGGTATGCCTCTAGGTATCTCTGGTACTTTCAACTTCATGCTTGTATTCCAAGCTGAGCACAACATCTTAATGCACCCATTCCATATGGCTGGTGTTGCTGGTGTATTCGGTGGTTCTCTATTCTCAGCAATGCACGGTTCACTAGTGACTTCTTCACTAATCCGTGAAACAACTGAGTCTGAGTCATCAAACAACGGTTACAAGTTTGGTCAAGAAGAAGAAACTTACAACATCGTAGCTGCACACGGTTACTTTGGTCGTCTAATCTTCCAATACGCATCATTCAACAACTCACGTGCTCTACACTTCTTCTTAGCTGCATGGCCTGTAGTTGGTATCTGGCTAACTGCTCTTGGTGTTTCTACAATGGCATTCAACCTTAACGGTTTCAACTTCAACCAATCTGTAGTTGACTCAGAAGGTCGTGTTATCAACACTTGGGCTGACATCATCAACCGTGCTGACCTAGGTATGGAAGTAATGCACGAGCGTAACGCTCACAACTTCCCACTAGATTTAGCTGCTGGTGAAGTTCTTCCTGTAGCAGTTTCTGCTCCTGCAGTAAACGGCTAATTATAATTAATAGCTAACGCTAGTAATTAACCTTATGTAAAGTAAGTCATTCGTGACTTACTTTACATTTTTTTTTGCCTTGAGCAAACCCTAATAAAATTTAAGTAAAAATTGTTAATTATACTTTCATAACCTATACCTATTTTTTTACTGGATCTAAAATCTCACCGAAAATCCACCTATAGTATCCCAGAAACATTTTAAGATAATTTTTCACACTTAAATTATTTCATCCTAAACTTATTTAAATAACTAATATACGGCTATAGAATTTTGTCAAGTTTATATTTTAATTCTCTAAATAGATCGTAAGTTAATATTACTGAGGTTAGACAAGAAATAATTTTTGTCAGATAATATTATTTGGTGCTATAATTAATCTAGGAACATTATAAAAATTATTTAATTTTAAAGTATCATGACACCTTCATTATTATCTTTTATCTTAAGTCTAGCAGCAGGACTATTTATTGTAGTAGTTCCAATCTCAGCCGCTTTAATTTGGGTAAGCTCAAACGATCAATTACTACGAGACTAGTTTTGGAATGATAAATTTAAATTGTGGTCCAAGTATAATAGTCGGATTGTTGATTATAGTTTCATTTTTAGCTCTGTACCTTGTTCGTACTGTAAAATTTGAGTTAGCACGTGATGTTGACATGTTTTATACAAGTCTTGGGTTAATTTATGGCTCTATCTTAATGATTCACGGTTGGCGTTTAGACCCAATTTTACTTTTTAGTCAAATTTTAATTTTAATGGCATTATTGGGTATTGGTTGGGAAAATATCAGATTACGTGGTCTTTTAATTGCTGATAATACAAATCAAAAAATTAAACGCTAATCTTGCTCTAATAAAAGTAATATTATTTATTAAATATAATGGGCGATACTGGATTCGAACCAGTGACCATCTGCTTGTAAGGCAGATGCTCTACCACTGAGCTAATCACCCTTGACTCATATGTATTTATATTATAATCTTCGCCAAATTTTGTAAAGGATTTTTGATTAAAAAAATTTAGCAGAGGAATTTAATTTGAAATTTAAATTCCTCTTCTTTTTTTAAAGATTACCTTTTTTAAGTGCTAATAATAAAATTACAATCGGACCTGATAGTAAAATTAACGCTGCTGAAAGTAGTTGACCAATTATTTGCCAATTAATCATAAGTGTTTAAATTGTAAATATTTTATCTTATTAAGATACTCTCTAATTAAATTATCCACGCATTAAAGTGTTTTAAATAATTAGTATATTAATTAGTATATTAATATATCTCATATTACAGTAAAGAGATAAAAAAGTAACTTAAATTTTTACTTTTCCTACAATTTTTTTTGTGATAGAATACTCGTTGTATTAATTCAGGGTTGCTAACTCAATGGTAGAGTACTCGGCTTTTAACCGATAAGTTCTGGGTTCGAGTCCCAGGCAACCCATTTAATTTGATTTATTAATTCTAGTAATGTTAATTATAATTAACGGGTAATAACCGTTTAAAAAATTCGAATATGATTATCGAGCAAGATTTAGATAGATTGATTCGTATTTTACCAAAATCAATTCAGCAAAGTATTAATGAACATCCTGACAAAGATATTTTGATCGAAATCGTTATGGATTTAGGTCGAAGGCCAGAAGCACGCTTTCCAACGCATCCAGAGTATTTATCACAACAAGTAATTACTTGGCAGGATTTAGATTATTCAATAAAACGTTTGAGTCGCTTTGCAGATGATAATCGTGCTGGTATTGAGCGTACTTTACACCGTATTAGTTGTATACGAAATCGCCAAGGTCTTGTCATTGGTTTAACTTGTCGTGTTGGTAGAGCTATGTATGGAACTATTAACTCAATCCGTGATTTATTAGAATCAGGTAAATCACTTTTAATTTTAGGCAAACCTGGCGTTGGCAAAACTACGATGGTTCGTGAAATAGCACGAGTCTTAGCAAATGAGATGGAAAAACGTGTTGTTATAATTGATACGTCAAATGAAATTGCTGGAGATAGCGATATTCCACATGTAGGTATCGGGCGGGCACGACGAATGCAAGTATCTCGTACTGATTTACAGCATAAAGTTATGATTGAGGCTGTTGAAAATCATATGCCTGAAGTTATTATTATTGATGAAATCGGTACTGAATTAGAGGCAAAGGCGGCGCAAACGATAACTGAGCGTGGAGTTCAATTAATTGGAACCGCGCATGGTAATTACTTAGGAAGTTTAGTAAAAAACCCAACTCTATCGGATCTTGTTGGTGGTATTCAGTACGTCACATTAAGTGACGAAGAAGCAAGACGTCGTGGCACACAAAAAAGTATTTTAGAACGCAAGGGACCTGCAGCTTTCAACTTTGCTCTTGAAATTAATGAGCGTTTAGTTTGGACAATTCATGAAAGAGTTGAAGAATCTGTGGATATGATTCTGCAAGGCCTTGACCCAAAACTTCAAGTTCGAAATTTTAATATCGAAGGTCAATTCAAAATTTATTTAAAAAAACCAGATTTGTTCGATAAATTTAATACTAATACTTTAACTAAATCAAATAAATTATGGCGCCGACCTGACAAACTTAAAGTACCTCATGCTAAATTATTAGCTGAGGATGATACACAAACTTTATCGGCGGAAAAATCTAATAATTTTCTGAAACCTACTCCGTCAAAAAATAATGTTTTATACATTTATAATTACTCCGTATCGAGTAATCTAATTATTAAATGTTGTAAATCTCTAAATTTAGAAGTTATGTTAACAGATAATTTAAACAGAGCTGAATTTATTTTAGGTTTAAAAAGTCATTTAAAAGATAATGTAAATTTTATTTCACAGGTAAAAAATAAAGAACTACCTATATATGTAATCAAAAATAATAATATACCTGAAATTAAACAAATTATTACTTGCTATATTACAAAAGAAAAGCTAAAAAACCGACATAAATTATAAAAGCTTAGTAGTAAAATTTCATCACTTATTTGAATTTAGGTCTAGAAAACACTTATAACAAGATATAAGATAAGGTGGGTAATAAATTAGCCCAAAATTTTATGAATACAAAATCATATAGATACTATGTAAACATAGAATTTAAAAAAATTAATGTAAATATAATAAAAATAACACGAGATTATATCTGTAACCTTGTAAATATCGAAAGGAATTGTAAAAAGAAATGGTAAATAGCTACTTTTTGCGAAAAAGCTACACGTTAACAGAAAGTGCAATATTTGATCGTATTAAATTACAGGTAAATCGGATATTTTATGATAATGATTTACGTATTACACCAGAAACAAAGCTAATTGACGATCTAGGTGCTGATTCTTTAGAATTGCTAGAATTTAACTTAGCTCTAGAAAATGCTTTTGATATTATGATATTAGATAAAACAGATAATAAATCAATTCAAGACTTCATTCTTACTATATCTGAAATACTTAATATCAAAGAAAAGGGGTATCGTAAACCGCCAGCCAAAGATTTGATTATATCAGATGAGGCGATTTTTAATCTTGTTAAAAAACGTATTTACGATTTATATCCTGAAAAAAAATTTATTATTACACCAAAAACACCCCTTTTTGATAATTCAACCTTAGATCCGAATAATCGCGAACTCTTACGATTAGCCCTGGAAAAGATTTTGAGGATTAAAATAAAAAATGGTGGCCAAAATATTACAGCAGTCGAAGATGTTGTAGACTTTATCGGGGCTAACCTTAGAGCTAACCCGAAAAATATCAAGTATCACACTTTTAAACCGGTTGCGAATAAAAAGAATCTCGATATGCGTATAGAAAAAAAGTATGCTCTGTCAAAAGAGGCTATTTTTACACGTATTAAAGAACGTATTTCTGACTTATATCCTGAGAAAAGATTTATTATTAAACCCGAAACAAAGTTTAGCGGTAATTTAGGTAGGGATAACAGAGAATTCGCAGAATTAATCTTAACATTTGCAGATACGTTTAAGATTAAAATGCCACGTCAACCACACAAAAATATCAAAACAGTACGAAACGTTATCGATTATGTCTACATTACTCTCAATAACAAAGAAAAAGAATACAATGAAAGCGCTATCACAACAGCTAAAAGTCTAACTAAACGAGACCTTACACGTGAAATTATATTTAAAGAATACGCTTTAACAGAAACTTCCATCTTTAGATTTGTTAATTGGCAAATTAAATGTTTAGTTTATCCGAACACAAAGGTTAAAGATATGCCAACTATTACTCCTAAAACAGATTTAAAAAAAGAATTAGATATAGATATTTTTGAATTTGAAAAACTAATCTTAAAATTTGAAAGTATATTCGAAATTATTATTCCAAATGAAATTTCGGAGATATTTAAATCGGTACAAGACGTTATAGATTATGTCCATCTTACCTTAAACGCTAAAGAAGAAGAAAATCAAAGTCTATTTCTTTTATATATATATAAAATTCAAGACCCTATTGTTATAGCAAAACTTATTAAAAGCTTCTTTTTACATATAGACTACAGTAATAAATCTACTACGATAGCTAAAAAGTTACCCTTTGGGCCTAACACGGTAATCAAAAAATATGGCATGACAAAGGGTGCTATTTTTGACCGCATGAATTTGATTATACAACGTCAACTAGAATTAATTGCTTCGACTGATAATTTTAAATCACCACCAAATCACGGTAGACCAGCTTCAGCCAAAGTAAGAGTTACAGGTGAAACAACTTTTAATGAAATAAGTACTGATTCTTTAGAATTCACGGAAATAATGTTCATAGCAGAAAGTGGTTTTGGTATTGATATGCCACGAGAAGCTTCCGAAGATTTTGTTTCCGTACAAGACGTTGTTGATTATATATTCGTAATGCTCGCAATTAAAGAAATTGAAGGTGAAAAGCGCAAAAAATTACCTGGAGAATTAGCACAGGACTATGGTCTAGTACAATAATAAAAAATAATATGCTTGAAAAACATAAAATACCTAGTCTTAAAAAATAAGATACAAATGTGTATAGACAAATTTTTTATTTCTTGATACTATTATACTTGTAATCGGGATGTAGCGCAGCTTGGTAGCGCGCCTGCTTTGGGAGCAGGATGTCGCAGGTTCAAATCCTGCCATCCCGATGGATCAAATTTAATTTAGTGATTTAGTTGACAAATAAGATTTATTTAAGATATCATTTTAAGTAAATAGACAACAATAGGCCCCCATCGTCTAGAGGCCTAGGACACCTCCCTTTCACGGAGGCGACAGGGATTCGAATTCCCTTGGGGGTATTGATTTTAATTAAATATTTTTCAAATAGTGTGTTATTTTTAGCGTTTTAAGCCATAATTATAATTGAAAACTTGTATCAAAATTTATTTATTTAGAAATACAAGAGTTTCTAATTTTTTATCTCCACAAAGGAGAGAAAACATGACTATTAGTTCACAAGAACGTGAAGCTAAAAAAGTTAGAGTTTTAGTTGACCGCAATGTGGTTGACACTAACTTCGAAAAATGGGCAAAACCTGGTCATTTTTCAAGAACTTTAGCAAAAGGTCCAAAGACTACAACATGGATTTGGAACTTACATGCGGATGCTCATGATTTTGATAGCCACACTAATTCGCTAGAAGATGTTTCTCGTAAAATCTTCAGTGCGCATTTTGGCCAATTATCGCTTATCTTCCTATGGATTAGTGGTATGCATTTTCATGGTGCTTACTTCTCTAATTATTCTGCCTGGTTGGCTAATCCAATTGGCATCAAGCAAAGCTCACAAGTTGTTTGGCCAATCGTAGGCCAAGAAATTTTGAATGGTGATATGGGTGGGAATTTCTCTGGTGTTCAAACAACGTCAGGATGGTTCCAATTATGGCGATCTGAAGGTATTACAAGTGAAGTTGAGTTATACTGGACAGCTCTTGGCGGTCTATTTATGTCCGCTTTAATGATGTTTGCTGGATGGTTCCATTACCATAAAGCTGCACCAAAACTAGAGTGGTTCCAAAATGCTGAATCAATGATGAATCATCATCTTTCTGGTTTACTTGGTTTAGGATGTTTATCATTCTCAGGTCACCAAATTCACATCGCTTTGCCTATTAATAAGTTACTTGATGCAGGTGTAACTCCTCAAGAGATACCTTTACCTCATGAATTTCTTATCAATCGAGAGTTAATGGCACAATTATACCCAAGTTTTTCAAAAGGTTTAGCACCTTTCTTTGGTGGTAATTGGGGTGAATACTCTGACTTTTTAACATTCAAAGGTGGTTTAAACCCAGTAACGGGTGGTCTGTGGTTAAGTGATATAGCTCATCATCATCTAGCTTTAGCTGTACTATTCATTTTTGCTGGTCACATGTACCGTACTAATTGGGGTATCGGTCATAGTATGAAAGAAATTTTAGAAGCTCATAAAGGTCCTTTCACAGGTGAAGGTCACAAAGGTTTGTATGAAATTTTAACAACATCTTGGCATGCTCAACTTGCGATTAACCTTGCGATGGTGGGTTCTCTAAGTATTATTGTTGCACACCACATGTATGCAATGCCTCCATATCCGTACATTGCTACTGATTACGCTACACAATTATCATTATTCACACATCATATGTGGATTGGTGGATTCTGTGTTGTTGGTGGAGCTGCACATGCTGCAATATTTATGGTACGTGACTATAATCCATCAACAAGTTACAATAATTTACTTGATCGTGTAATTCGTCATCGTGACTCAATCATTTCACATTTAAATTGGGTTTGTATTTTCTTAGGTTGTCACAGCTTTGGTCTATATATTCACAATGATACAATGCAAGCTTTAGGTCGTAAGCAAGACATGTTCTCAGACAAAGCAATTCAGCTACAACCTGTATTTGCGCAATGGATCCAAAATACACACTTAGCTGCTCCTGGGAACACTGCTCCCAATGCTTTAGCTACTGCAAGTTATGCATTTGGTGGTGATGTTGTTTCTGTTGGTTCTAAGGTTGCAATGATGCCTATTAAACTAGGTACAGCTGATTTTATGGTTCACCATATTCATGCTTTTACAATTCATGTTACCGTTTTAATTTTACTAAAAGGTGTTTTATATGCCCGTAGTTCAAAATTAATTCCGGATAAAGCTAATTTAGGTTTCCGTTTCCCATGTGATGGTCCAGGTCGTGGCGGTACATGCCAATCATCTGCTTGGGATCACGTTTTCTTAGGATTATTCTGGATGTACAACTCAATTTCTGTAGTTATTTTCCACTTTAGCTGGAAGATGCAATCTGATGTTTGGGGTACAGTTAGTCCAGATGGTGTAGTATCACATATTACAGGTGGAAACTTCTCTAATAGTTCTACTACAATTAATGGATGGTTACGAGATTTCTTATGGTCTCAAGCTTCCCAAGTAATCCAATCATATGGCTCTGCAGTTTCTGCCTACGGTCTAATTTTCCTAGGTGCACACTTTATCTGGGCCTTTAGTTTAATGTTCTTATTTAGTGGTCGTGGTTATTGGCAAGAATTAATTGAGTCAATCGTTTGGGCACAAAATAAAATTAAGACAGCACCAACAATTCAACCTCGTGCTCTAAGTATTACACAAGGTCGTGCTGTTGGATTAGCACATTATCTATTAGGTGGTATTGGTACAACATGGTCGTTCTTCTTAGCAAGAATTATTTCTGTTGGTTAAATTTTAAAAAGGTAATATTATTATGGTAAATAAATTTCCAAAATTTAGTCAGGCTCTTGCACAAGACCCAGCCACACGTAGAATTTGGTATGGTATTGCAACCGCTCATGACTTAGAAAGTCATGATGGAATGACCGAAGAGAGCTTATATCAAAAAATATTTGCATCTCATTTCGGACATTTAGCCGTTATTTTCTTATGGACATCCGGCAATCTTTTTCATGTTGCTTGGCAAGGTAACTTTGAACAATGGATTTTAAATCCTTTAAAAACTAAACCAATTGCACATGCAATTTGGGATCCACATTTTGGTGAACCAGCTTTAAAAGCATTCACACGAGGTGGCGTTAACTACCCTGTTAACATTGCATACTCGGGTGTTTATCACTGGTGGTATACTATTGGTATGAGAACAAATAGTGATCTATACTTTGCTTCAATATTCCTATTAGGTCTATCGTCAACTTTATTGTTTGCAGGTTGGTTACATTTACAACCGAAATTTAAACCTAGTTTATCTTGGTTTAAAAACAATGAATCACGTTTAAACCACCACTTATCAGGTTTATTTGGTGTTAGCTCATTAGCTTGGACAGGTCATCTAGTTCATGTTGCAATTCCAGAATCACGTGGAATTCACGTTGGTTGGGATAATTTCTTAACAACTTTACCCCATCCAGATGGTTTAGTACCATTCTTTAGTGGTGATTGGCTAGCTTATGCTAGTAACCCCGATACAACAAAACATGTTTTTGGTACTAGTGAAGGTGCGGGTACTGCAATCTTAACTTTTGTAGGCGGCTTTAACCCAACAACACAATCGTTATGGTTAACGGATATTGCACACCATCATTTAGCTATTGCAGTTGTATTTATTGTTGCCGGTCATATGTACCGTACTAATTTTGGTATCGGTCATAATATGAAAGAAATTTTAGATGCACACCGTCCACCAGGTGGTCGTTTAGGTGCAGGTCATCGTGGATTATTTGACACGATTACAAATTCTCTTCATATGCAATTAGGTCTAGCTTTAGCTTGTTTAGGTGTAGCAACATCATTAACTGCACAACACATGTATGCATTACCTGCATATGTTTATATTGCAAAAGACTTTACAACACAAGCCGCGCTTTATACACATCATCAATATATTGCAGGTTTCTTAATGCTTGGTGCATTTGCACACGGTGCAATCTTCTTTGTACGTGACTACGATCCAGAAATGAATAAAGATAACGTTTTAGCCCGTATGTTAGCGCATAAGGAAGCTATTATCTCACACTTAAGCTGGGTTTGTTTATTCTTAGGTTTCCATACACTAGGTCTATACGTTCATAATGATACAGTAGTAGCATTTGGCCAACCTGAAAAACAAATTCTAATTGAACCTGTATTTGCACAGTTTATCCAAGCTGCTTCAGGTAAAACATTGTACGGATTTGATGTTCTACTTTCATCTGCTAGTAGTCCTGCAACTATTGCTGGTACAAACGTATGGCTACCTGGATGGGCAGAAGCTATTAACAATAATAGTAACTCTCTATTCTTAACAATCGGACCTGGTGATTTTCTTGTACACCATGCTATTGCATTAGCTTTACATACAACAACGCTAATTTTAGTTAAGGGTGCTCTTGATGCACGTGGATCAAAATTAATGCCAGATAAAAAAGATTTTGGCTATAGTTTCCCATGTGATGGTCCAGGTCGTGGTGGTACATGTGATATCTCGGCGTGGGATGCTTTCTACTTAGCAACATTCTGGATGTTAAATACCATTGGTTGGGTAACATTCTACTGGCATTGGAAACACATTACAATTTGGGGTGGTAATGCAGCTCAATTTAATGAATCTTCAAATTATATCATGGGATGGTTACGTGATTACCTGTGGCTAAATTCGTCACCTCTAATCAATGGTTACAATCCATTTGGTATGAATAGCCAGTCTGTTTGGGCGTGGATGTTCCTATTTGGTCATCTTATCTGGGCAACAGGTTTCATGTTCTTAATTTCTTGGCGTGGTTATTGGCAAGAATTAATTGAGACTCTTGTTTGGGCTCATGAACGAACTCCTTTAGCAAATTTAGTACGCTGGCGTGATAAACCAGTTGCTTTATCAATTGTACAAGCTCGTCTTGTTGGTTTAGCACACTTTACACTTGGTTACTTCTTGACTTATGCAGCATTCTTAATTGCTTCTACTTCAGGTAAATTTAGCTAATCATAATTAAGCTCTAATAAAAAAAAGACTGCAGGTTAAAATTAATTAACCTGCAGTCTTTTCTATTACTATATTTTGGATTTTACCAAATGTTTCAGGGTCTAAAATAGACATCTGAGAAAGTATTTTTCTATTTAGTGCTATGTTCGATGTTTTAACTTTATTAATAAAACGACTGTACGTCAAATTACTTGTGCTTCGTGTTGAAGCATTAATTCGAGTAATCCAAAGACGTCGAAATTGACGTTTTTTTTGTTTACGACCACTATATGAGTAACGTAAAGCTTTCATTACTTGTTGATTTGCTACTCGAAATAATCGTGAATGTGTTCCTTTGAAACCCTTCGCTAGGTTTAAAACCTTTTTACGTCGCTTACGTGCAACATTACCACGTTTGATTCTTACCATACTTTAAAAATTCCTTTCCTTTATTTAATTAGGGTAACATTAATTTTATAGCGCGTAACTCACCTTTAAAAACGAGGCCTTTACTACGTAAATTACGTTTACGCTTTTGAGACTTCTTTTCAAGAATATGCCCTCTATATGCCATACGTCTCACAACTTTTCCTGTTTTTGTTTTTCGATAACGTTTTGCTGCGGAACTACGTGTTTTCAGTTTATTTTTCATATTTTGTTTTAATTTTTTTCGTATAACGCGATAATTTATCGAGATATGAATCATATTTTTCAGAACGTGGAGGTCGTGTTAGCCATTCTAAATGACCAAAATAAGCCTCTGATCTATCAATTGTACCAAGTTTACCAGTTTCATGACCCGGTTTCCATTCTGGAGGGCAAACGCGTACAGGTCGCCGATAAAGATAGTGAACTGCTTTTAATATTCGAAGTACTTCACCAATATTCGCTCCAATTCGAGCATCATATATTGCGGTATATCGAATTTTTCCAAATTTATCAATAATAAATATTGAATGTTGAGCTGATTTATAACTAGTACCAATTATTCCATAACCTAAAGAAATTGTTCTCCACACATCCGAAATAAGAGGAAACTTCAACCCTTTTAAACCACCAAATTTTTGAGATACTGAAAGATTATATCTTTTTACATAACAAAAATCATTTCCGATCGCTAGTATTTCAGTATTTAGTGCTCTAAATTCCTCATACCTTTCATTAAATTTTAAAATCTGACTATTTCCATCGAAGTCTAAATTATAAGGAAAAAATATCAAAACTAAATTTTTTTTACGCTTATAATCGCTTAATTGAAATCGACCTCGTCTTGCATATTGCTTGTAAAGGACTTTTTTCTGTAAACCCCGACGTTCTTTACGTTTTAGATAAACAACACCCCAAGCTCGAAACTCTGGTGCTTTTGATCCAATTGCATTAAAATACGGATCAGTAGTAAATCCTTTAGGTACTCGAATCATTAGCAATCTGAAGTTTTAATGAAGTTTATACTTTAATTCTATTTCCATTCTAATATTATATAGTATGTTTTAATTTAAATCAATTCGTGAAAATCATTAAATATTACTATAATAAGTGATATCATATATAATAATGTTATCAGTGTGTTAGCATTATAACTATAATGTAAAATTTTAAGGATAAAAAATGGACGTTTTAAGTTTAGGTTGGGCTACCATAATGACAACTTTCACATTTTCGTTAGCCCTGGTTGTTTGGGGTCGTAACGGTTTTTAGATTTTTGTATAATTAAAGGATTTTCTTATGGAACTAGCTGAAATGTTAACAACAGCAGGAATATGTTTTGCCATGACTTTATTGGGCCTTTCTTTAGGATTTGGTCTTCTTAAAATCCAAGGTGATTAATACGAAAAATGTTAAATCTAATTTGGACAATTTGCGGTGTTGCTCTAATTTTTTTAATTTTGCTTCGTTTACCGAACAAAGATGGAGCCTTACAAAGTTTTAACGTGTCATCTGGGGTGTTGGGTAGTCCAAAAACCACGGATAACACATTACAAATTTTTGTTTGGGTATTAGTACTCCTTTTTTTGTTTCTAAGTGGCATACGTTCAACGAGATTATTCTAATTTCGAATAATCCTGCTATAATAAATGAAACGCGGAGTAGAGCAGTCTGGTAGCTCGTTGGGCTCATAACCCGAAGGTCAATGGTTCAAATCCATTCTCCGCCATTTTTAACTAATTCAAATAAACTTTTATTTCTGAATTAATTAACCGATAGCATCACAAAAACTTCATCAAATTGAATTCTATAAATATTATTGTTATCAAATAATATTTATAAAATTCATATAAATATATTTTAAAAAAGAAATTATCAAATAAAAATAAATATTATTTTCTTGAATAGAATTCTACAATTAATAAATCATCGATATTTAGAGGAGTATCTTCAGGATTTATAATTGTTAAAACTGTTCCTTTTAAATTTTTATTATCTAATTCTAAATGACCAGGTAGAGGTTTCATATCTGTTAAGGTCATGTTTTTCTTTACAAGTTCCTGAGATAATAATTTTGATCTAACAGTTAAAACATCTTTTGGTTTACATTGGAAACTTGGAATATCTACTTTTTTACCGTTAATTAAAATATGACCGTGTGTTACAAGTTGTCGTGCACTTGGGATAGTAGGAGCAAAACCTAAACCGAATACGATATTATCTAATCGCATTTCTAATAATTGCAACAAGATAGAACCTGTTGCACCAGGTAAGCGGCGAGCTTCTTTCACATAGTTAAAAAGTTGTTTTTCACTAAGGCCGTAATTAAAACGTAATTTTTGTTTTTCTTGTAAGCGTATTCCATATTCGGAAAGTGATGATTTTTTTCCTGCCTTTGCTGGGCCATGCTGACCTGGTGGTGATAAACGTTCTGTCTGCTTTGTCGTAAGACCTGGTAAATCACCTAATCTTCTAACAATTCTTAAACGAGGTCCACAATAACGTGACATTGTTTTATAAGGTATTTTAATTTATATACATATCATTATACACTAAGGAAAAAACCAATACAATTGTTTAAAATTAAAAATAACCCTAATTGAGCTATTTTATATAGTAAAAATTTACGGTATACTAAGAATCCAGAAAAAACATTAGTACCAAATAACCAAATTAAGAAAAATTATTAAAACATTTATACTTAATTGGGGGTATATTCATTATAGCGATGTATAAGTAAATTTTTACTTACTACATTCAATGATTGTTAAATTATTTTTAACAATAAAAATTACATTATATTGCCCTAATTTCCAAGGAGGATATTTATGTCTCAATCTGTTTCAGAACGTACACGAATCAAAAGCGAGCGCTACGAGTCTGGTGTAATTCCTTACGCTAAGATGGGTTACTGGGATGCTACTTACACTGTAAAAACTACAGATGTACTAGCACTATTCCGTATCACACCTCAACCAGGTGTTGACCCTGTAGAAGCAACTGCAGCAGTTGCTGGTGAGTCTTCTACTGCAACATGGACTGTTGTATGGACTGACCTACTAACTGCTTGTGATGTTTACCGTGCGAAAGCTTATCGTGTAGACCCTGTACCAAATACACCTGACCAATTCTTCGGTTACGTTGCATACGAATGTGACTTATTTGAAGAAGGTTCTCTTGCTAACATTACAGCATCAATCATTGGTAACGTATTTGGTTTCAAAGCCGTTAAAGCTCTTCGTCTAGAAGATATGCGTATTCCTTTTGCTTACTTAAAGACTTTCCAAGGTCCAGCAACTGGTGTAGTTGTAGAGCGTGAGCGTATGGATAAGTTCGGTCGCCCTATGCTAGGTGCAACTGTTAAGCCTAAGCTAGGTCTTTCAGGTAAGAACTACGGTCGTGTAGTATTCGAAGGTCTTAAAGGTGGTCTTGACTTCCTTAAGGATGACGAGAACATTAACTCTCAACCATTCATGCGTTGGAGAGAGCGTTTCCTTTATTGTCAAGAAGGTATCCAACGTGCAATGGCAGCAACTGGTGAAGTTAAGGGTTCTTACATGAACATCACTGCTGGTACTATGGAAGATATCTACGAGCGTGCTGAGTACGCTAAAGATCTTGGTGCAGTTGTAGTTATGATTGACCTTGTAATGGGTTATACTGCAATTCAATCAACAGCAATCTGGGCTCGTAAGTCTGACATGCTTCTTCACCTTCACCGTGCTGGTAACTCAACATACGCACGTCAAAAGAACCACGGTATTAACTTCCGTGTAATTTGTAAGTGGATGCGTATGGCTGGTGTTGACCATATTCACGCTGGTACAGTTGTAGGTAAGCTAGAAGGTGATCCATTAATGGTTCAAGGTTTCTACTCTACTCTACTTTCTGTTAAGTCAGAAGTAAACCTACCTAAAGGTCAATTCTTCGCTCAAGATTGGGCATCTCTACGTAAGTGTATGCCAGTAGCTTCTGGTGGTATTCACTGTGGTCAAATGCACCAACTACTTAACTACCTAGGTGATGATGTAATTCTACAATTTGGTGGTGGTACAATTGGTCACCCAGATGGTATCCAAGCCGGTGCTACTGCTAACCGTGTTGCTCTAGAAGCAATGGTTATCGCACGTAACGAAGGTCGTGACTACGTAGCTGAAGGTGCTGAAATTCTTCAGGAAGCAGCTAAAATGTGTGGTCCTCTTCAAACTGCATTAGATCTATGGAAAGGTATCTCATTCAACTACACTTCTACAGATACAGCAGACTTTGCAGAAACTCCAACTGCAAACGTATAATATTCCACATTTAACTTAATAAAATAAAAGGAGTTTTGAATAGTGAGACTTACACAAGGTGCTTTTTCATTTTTACCAGACTTAACAGACGAGCAAATCAAAAAACAAGTTGAGTACTGCATCTCTCGCGGATGGTCAGTAAACATCGAGTGGACAGATGATCCACACCCACGTAACGTATACTGGGAACTATGGGGTCTTCCACTTTTCGATATTAAAGATCCTGCTGCAGTAATGTTCGAATTAGCAGAATGTCGTAAAGCAAATACAACTGGTTACATCAAGATGAACGCATTTGATGCTTCAATTGGTACAGAAAGTTGTGTATCTTCATTCATCGTACAACGTCCATCTTACGAGCCAGGTTTCTACCTATCTCGTCAAGAAGTTAAAGGTCGTATGCTTGCTTACACAATCAACTCTTACTCTACTCAAGGTAAGCCAGCTGGTGAGCGTTACTAATTAGTTAATAATACGTAAAAAGTATTAAAAATCTTATGGAGAAGTTTATTGTATCTAATACAATAAACTTCTCTTTTTTTTTTAATAGTATTAAAATATAAAAATTCAATACGGTATTAAACGGTGGTGAAGTTGCAATTTGGAAAAGAATATTAGATGTGATAATGGATTTTCTAGCCGGAGGAAAAAGAGTATAATTGGGAGCATAATACAACAAACTCCAATCGTTTGAAACAAGGCAAAAATGTGGCTGATTCGTCTGTCTGCCCTCGGCAATTTAACCCAAGGGATACAAGACACTTTTAAAGGTGTAGTGTTCATTGATAGCGGTTCTCGTACAGTTATAGGAATCTATAAGTCAACTGTAGATTTTGCTCGAGGCGATACGCTGTGCGTAGGGTTATGTTGTGTGTCAATCGGTCTTGAATTAACAGCTGGCGTGTTAGTATAGGTAGCTTTTACTGGCAAAATAGTGACATTAACATTTTTAAAAGCAGTTTATGTAGGCTATCAAAAATTCCGCGACATGTGTATATCAGATTATAATAGACCATTTTGTTAATTTTTAATGTTTACAGTAAAAACCTTTCATTATAAAGATTTTTTGCTATAAACAAATCATTAAATATTTAAATGGTGGTTTTTTAGTGGATTAATCTAAAGAAAAAAAAGAGAAGTTTATTGTATCTAATACAATAAACTTCTCTGTAAAATTTAATAACTAGACTCTTTTCGTTTAGGAAATGTAGTCAGATTTTAAGTTGTTTCTTCTTCTTTTTCTTCTTCTTTTTCTTCTTCCAATTTTTTACGTTTACGGATAGTAGATAAAGCAAAACGACGACGTTTTGGTGAATCAGATTTATCATCCTCTATTTCAGATACTTCACTTTCATTTAGTGAAATTTCAACTTCATCATTTGCATCTAAATTTACAATAATGTTACTACCCTTTTTAAATTCAGTATTTAAAAGCGAGCCAGCTAAATTATCTTCGAGTAAATGCATAATCGCACGACGAAGTGGACGGGCACCGTATATCGGATTATAGCCTTCTTCAGTTAACTTGTCTTTAACAGCATCTGTAACCTCTAAATTTAAGCCTTGTTTATTAACTAATTTAGCTAACTGGTTTACCATTATGTCACAAATTTGTCTTACATTAGGTTTTGTAAGTTGAGAAAAGACAATAATTTCATCTAAACGGTTTAAAAATTCAGGTCGGAAATATTGTTTTAACTCTTCGTTAACGGCACTTGAAATTCTTTCATACTGAGTATCTGTTGCATCTTCTGCAGTTTCAAAACCAAGACCACCTTGGGAACCTTTTTCAATAACTTTAGAACCAATGTTTGAAGTTAAAATTAAAAGTGTGTTCTTAAAGTCTACTAATCGACCTTGCGCATCAGTTAGACGGCCGTCTTCCAAAATTTGTAGAAGAAGGTTAAAAACATCAGGATGTGCTTTCTCAACTTCGTCAAATAGAACAACAGTATAAGGCTTACGTCGAACGGCTTCTGTTAATAATCCACCTTCAGAAAAACCTACATAACCTGGTGGTGAACCAATTAGTTTCGCAATATTATGTCGTTCCATATACTCTGACATATCTAAACGAACCATAGTATCTTCGGAACCAAAGAAATACTCAGCTAATGCTTTAGTAAGTTCTGTCTTACCAACACCAGTAGGTCCAGAAAATATAAAACTTGCAATAGGACGATTAGGATTTTTTAAACCAACACGAGCACGACGAATCGCACGCGAAATTGCGATCACAGCTTTATCCTGGCCAATTACACGACTATGTAAAATATCCTCCATCTGAATTAATTTCTCGGTTTCTGATTTCGAAACTTTACTAACCGGAATACCTGTCCAAGCAGCAACAATTTCAGCAATGTCATCTTCTTCTACTGTTGGATTATATTTTGCTTGATTTTTACTTATACCTTCTTGCTTTTGGATTAAAAGCGTGATTTGAGATCGAATTTCCATTTCTAAATCACGACAATGACCTGCCTCATCAAAATCTTGCTCACGTATTGCAATATCTTTAGCTTGTAATACTTCACGCAATTCTTTATCTAAATCTTTAGCAGCTTTTGGTAGACCACATCCTGAAAGACGTACACGTGCACTTGCTTCATCTATAAGGTCAATAGCTTTATCCGGAAGATAACGATCTGCAATAAATTGTGCACCTAAATTGGCAGCAGCTACAAGTGCGCCATCACTAATTCTTAACATATGATGACGCTCATAACGGTTACGTAAACCTCTAAGAATTTGGATTGTTTCCTCAACACTCGGTTCAGGAACTTTTACAGGCTGAAAACGACGCTCTAGTGCCTGGTCTTTTTCAATATGCTTTCTATATTCTTCGATTGTAGTCGCACCGATACATTGTAACTCTCCACGTGCAAGAGCTGGTTTTAAAATATTTGCTGCATCAACAGCACCCTCTGCAGCACCCGCACCAATTAAATTATGAACTTCATCAATTACTAAAATAATAGTATTAGAAGATTGAACTTCTTCCATAATGCGTTTAATACGATCTTCAAATTCACCACGGTATTTAGTACCAGCTAATAATAAACCAATATCTAAAGAAACAATTTCTTTTTCTTCTAGAATATCAGGAACATCTCTCTGAATAATTCGTTGTGCCAAACCTTCTGCTACTGCTGTTTTACCTACACCCGGCTCACCAATTAAAACTGGGTTGTTCTTTTTACGTCTTACTAAAATCTGAATTACTCTTTCAATTTCTTTTGCACGACCTACAACAGGATCCAGTTTCCCTTCTTTTGCTTGGTCAGTAAGATTCGTAGTGTACTCTTCAAGAGAATACTCACGATCATCATCTTCACCACCAATTACTAATGCTACAGCATTTAAATCTGAAGAATCTGCGCCAATAGCCATTAAAACATCAGCACGTAATTTTTCAACATCAATTTTTAAGTCATCAAACAAGCGCCAAGCAACACCGTCATCCTCATCTAAAAGAGCTAAGAGTATATGCTCTGTACCAATATAACCATGCCCTAAATCACGTGATTCTTCTATACTATTTTCTAGTACACGTTTTGCTCGAGGTGTGAATGGAATTTCTACAGCAACAAAACCTGATCCACGACCGATGATGCGCTCAACTTCCATACGTGCATCTTTTAGAGTAAGATTTACAGAACGTAAAACTTTATAGGCAACACCAGTACCTTCACCGATTAAACCTAATAGAATTTGTTCTGTCCCGACAAAGTTATGACCTAAACGTCGAGATTCTTCCTGCGATAGCATTACAACTTTTATAGCTTTTTCTGTAAAACGTTCAAACATTTTTTATACTACAAGAATGATTTTTTATCTTCTATTTTCTTCTTGTGTGTCGTTTGGTTTTATAAGTATTAATTAAAAAAATTAAAGGTTTACGTTAAGTGATAAAATGAGTTACTATGAACCCATATATGAAAGTAGTTTAATTACGAATCAATGAAATAAAATGATTAAAGAAAATCTGAAGATAAACAAACACGCTATTTTAAAAAAGGTTGAGTCAGAGTATCTAAAACTGGATATACCAAATGTACGTATCGGAGATACCGTACGTTTAGGAGTTCAAATTAAAGAAGGAGAAAAGACACGTACGCAAGCTTATGAAGGTGTCATAATTTCAAAGAAAAATACAGGATTAGCTAAAACAATAACTGTTCGAAGGGTAATGCAAGGAATCGGTATAGAACGCTGTTTTTTACTAAACTCCCCAAAAATTAGTTCGATCGAAATCAAACGCTCATCTAAAGTTAGACGCTCAAAATTATACTATTTACGTCAGTTATCAGGAAAAGCAACACGCCTAAAGGAACGTTTCAATTAAATAACATTAAGTATAAAATAACACTAATTAAGTTAAAAGACTCAAGTTTAACATCGATAAAAATAGAAATGTGCTGCTATTATTTAATCCTGACACATTATTTTTATTTTTATTACGTAAACTTGAGCTAAATTCTACTATACCTGATTTTGTAAATTTTACAACAGTTAAAGAACAAATACTTAAGCCTAAAAAGTTAACATATCAGGCGAAAAACGATTCATTTCGATAAGCATACCTGCTGTAAGAGACATCCATATAGTCAACAAAACGGGGGCTGTTGATAAATACGTTTTGAAAGCGTCCATAGTTTATATTGAATTATATTAAGTTTTTATATAGACAAGGGAAAGCCGAGTGTAGACCTTAGTAGTAAATTTTACCACCACCCCACTTCTCTGCTACAACTTTAGGTTGTAGTAAAATATGACCAGCAATAGCAAAAAGATCATCTTCTGATAACGAGCGCATTTTAGGGAAAATATCAGCACTTGAAATACTTGGGTGAGTCTCTGCAATTGATTCTAAACCATCAAATGTTGTAGGGTTTTTCATATAATCGACTAAACCTGCAACACTGTTACGATTAGGTGTTGCTAATGAAAGACCTTCTGTATCTAAACCAATATTGGGGTTTGTTTTTGTGATACCACCTGTATGGCATGAACCACAAGATGCATTAAATAGACGCTTACCACGTTTAACCTGTTCAGCGGATAAAACAGTAGTTTTACCTGAAGAATCTAAGTTAATAGTACGTGTGGCTTCGTCTAATTCAATAGCATTAACAATATTAGCCCCTAGTAAGACAGAAGCAAAAGCAAATGTAAAAATACGAGATTTTTTAAACATGTTATTATGTGTAATTAAATATGATCAAAAATCTTAGAGATTAAAAATTATTTATTAACCTGATTATATACTATAAACAGGATATCCTAAAGAAAATTTTTAACTTTAAGACATTAGTAACTAACGCGGTGAAACAGTAATTTCATCTGGATCAGCAATAAAATCTCCAGAAATAAATTCTTGCCAAGCTAAAACAGGCCATAAATACCCTGATAGCATAATTTTTAAAGCTAAAGGAACATCTATAATAATTTCCTTCTCCGAAGGATTCGACGAAGATGCAACAGTGCCAAGATATTTACGACCAGACCAACCTATCCAACCAGCAGTATAGAGGAAGACACACCCTGGTAGCATAAATTCACCAGCATGTTTAAAGTCACCATCAACAATTAAATGTGGAAGTCCGTCGGCACCACATAATAAAGCAGAATCCCCATAGTTTTTAAAACGTGCGTTTGTGCGATCAATTTGACTTTGTAAAGCAAGATATGGTGGTGTGCCAACTTCATATTTTGCAAGGCGGGCTTCTAGTTTTTTGACAGCAGCACCTTGACGTTTAGCAAAAGCAGGTGATTTGTCGCAATCCACAAGTACACCTGCAGCGAAACTTGATTTAGGTAAACTTAAAAGAATCAAAAAACCAGTAATTAATACGGTTAACTTATTTTTCATATACGATGCATTAATCAGAAGATTATATAGTTTACTAAAAGGTTAGTTACCTTACATTATAGTTTATTTTCCAGAATAAAAATGCTATTTAAACACTTTCCTAATTACAATGCCCGGAACCAGATTCGAACTGGTGACACGAGGATCTTCAGTCCACTGCTCTACCAACTGAGCTATCCAGGCTTTAACAACTTAGATATTAGCATATTTTTATTTTTAAAACAACATAATCTTTTATTTTTTTCAGAATTTATTGATATATCGGTAAATATGTTGTCATTTTCATTCTAAAGCGCTCTTTTTATTGCAGTTTTAGTAGCATAAAAGTGTTCTTTATTTTTCTATAATTTTCTAAAAACTAAAATATTCTTTTAAAAATTTAGTTTTTATTAGTTAAATCCATTTTTATTATTAATTAGTTTTAAATGATTAGGGTAACTAATTTTACTTAACACTCTTTTCTGTTATAATAGGATTTATAATTTACATATTAAGTCTTTATAGCAATATTATTTTAAAAATTTTATATTTTATGAATCTTGGTATTTTGTGGTGATTTATCTATTAACTATTTTAAAATTACGGTATTAAAGAAAAAAGGTTTTATGTCTGGAAAAAAGATTTTGTATAAAGATGAGGCTAGACGTGCTTTGATTACTGGTATGAGTGTCATGGTTGAAGCAGTTTCTGTAACATTAGGGCCAAAAGGAAGAAATGTAGTTCTAGAAAAGGGTGCAGGATCTCCTCAAATTATTAATGATGGTGTTTCCATAGCTCGTGAAATTGAGTTAGAAAACAATATTGAAAATACGGGTGTTTCTCTTATTCGTCAAGCAGCTTCAAAAACAAACGATGTTGCTGGTGATGGTACAACAACAGCTACCGTTTTAGCTTATTCTATGGTACGCGAAGGTATGAAAAATTTAACGGCAGGTGCAAATCCTATCTCCTTAAAAATGGGTATGGAAAAGGCCTTAAATTTTTTAACCGACCAAATTAATGAGTATTCTAAACCTGTTGAAGATGTCAAATCTATCGCTCAAGTTGCTGCGATCTCGGCTGGTAATGATAAAGAAATTGGTGAGATGATTGCAAGTGCTTTAGATAAAGTTGGAAAAGATGGTGTTATATCTTTAGAAGAGGGTAAATCTACAGTAATCGAACTTGAAATTTCAGAAGGTATGCGTTTTGAGAAAGGTTTTATTTCACCTTATTTTATTACAAATCCTGAAAGGATGGAAGTTGTTCTAGAAAATCCTTATATTTTAATTACTGATAAAAAAATTACCTTAGTAAAGCAAGATCTAATTCCTATTTTAGAACAGGTTGCTCGTACTAAAAGACCTCTATTCATTATTGCAGCTGATGTGGAAAAAGAAGCGCTTACTACTCTAATATTAAATAAATTAAAAAATATTATTGACGTAGCAGCCGTTAGAGCACCTAGTTTTGGTAATAGACGTAAACCGATTCTTGAAGATATTGCCATTTTGACAGAAGGTGAAGTTATTACTGAAGATACTGGTTTAAGTCTTGAAAATGTTCAGCTTACTCAATTGGGTCAAGCAAGACGTGTTATTGTTACAAAAGATGATACGACAATCATTAATGAGGGTACAGAAGAGCTTGTAACTAAGCATTGTGAAAAATTACGAAAACAAACAGCTTTAGTAGATGAACCTTACCAAAAAGACCAGCTACAAGATAGAATAGCTAAATTATCTGGTGGTGTTGCCGTTATTAAGGTTGGTGCTGTAACAGAGACAGAAATGAAAGATAAAAAGTTACGCTTAGAAGATGCTATTAATGCAACACGTGCCGCAGTAGAAGAGGGTATCGTTCCTGGTGGTGGTGCTACATTAGTTCATTTAGCTGAAAGTTTAAAGCAATGGTCAAAATTAAATCTTAAAGAAGATGAATTTGTTGGTGCATTAATTCTTGCAAAAGCTATAACTGCACCATTAGAAAGAATTGTTGAAAATGGTGGTAAGAATAGCGCTATTGTTTTAGAAAACATTGAAAAGGAAAGTTTTAATATTGGTTATAACGCTGCTAAAGAAGATTACGGTGATATGTATGAGTTAGGCATTATTGATCCCGCTAAAGTAACGCGTTCGGCATTACAAAATGCTACTTCAATTGCTGGAATGATATTAACAACAGAATGCATTATTGTTAATAATTAACTTAGAAATTGATCTCTAATATTATCTTTTTGGTTTTACTTTTTACCCGTATTTTAGTTTTATAAAAATTTAATTAAAACCAAACCTTTCAGGGTTATGAAAAGTATTTTTTCTTTCTCATGGTCTTTGTTTAGGTGTGGTTTTAATTTTTTTTCATAGTACTCTACGGATGATCTATATTGTTGGTATGTATAATGATTGTAGTTTGTATAAGACGACATTTCCTTTTGGTTGAAGATACTTTTATTTTTAAATAAGTAGCTACTTTTTCTATTTGGGGTAATGTTTTTAAAATCATCTGCGTGTCTGCACTTTTGAATTAATAATAGCAATTTATTTTTATCATATGGCATTATGTTATTATAGTTTTCATTGTTCCCACTAAATTTGATATTATGGTACAATAACTTTAAATTTGGAATTTTTTTAAAAATTTTGTCTAATTTTTCATAAAAAATTGGATTGAGGTTTTCTATACTTACTATAAAGGCACGCATCAATTCTATCTTATTTGAAGCTTCAAGATTTTTTTTCATTGGATAAGTTATTTTTTTGAAAAATATTATACTTTTGGGCAGGTAGCTTAGAGGATAAAGCCTTAGATTCCGGTTCTAAAGATCAAGGGTTCGAATCCCTTTCTGCCTTTATAGCATTTATTATATTATAATAGGCTTCGGTTATATAGTTTTTGGGGCTGATAAGGTTTCGACAATTTAATATTTTTTTTCATGCAAGTCGAGTTTTTTCAACTCGTTAATCTAGATAATCTAAATAAATGTAATAAAAAACTTATTTTCAAATCAAAGAACTCTAGCATTCGCATAGATTTTTGATATTATTTAATTAGTATTGGTTAATTAAATAATTTATCCTCCGATTGCTCTAATTACTATAATAGTTTTTTGACTTTATTTTAGTTAGTCAAGTTATCGATATTATACAATATATACTTATATTAATATTTAATAAAAAGCTCAATGTAGTTAAACTTGTGGATATTGTAAAAAAAGATTAAGTTGGACGTGGGTTCAAATCCCACCAGTTCCATAATTGGCATCTGTGGCCGAGTGGTTAGGCACCGGACTCATAATCCGTTCTACGCTGGTTCAAACCCAGTCAGATGCATATAGTTGTCGGTTTTTTAATTTCTTTTTTCTTTCTAATTTTTCTATAAGAAAGTAAATGAAAATAATAAATATATTTTTAACAAGAAAAAATAAAAATAAATATGAATAAAGTTGTTGGTGTTGATTTAGGAACGACAAATTCCGTTGTTGCTGTTATTGAAGGTGGCCAACCTGTTGTAATTACAAATTCAGAAGGTTTAAGAACTACTCCTTCTATTGTTGCTTATACAAAAAAGCAGGATCTACTTGTTGGTCAGATTGCAAAAAGACAGGGTGTTATTAATGCAGAGAACACATTTTATTCCATAAAACGTTTCATAGGCTCGAATACTCGCGAACTAGAACCCGAGTTAAGAGAAGTTGCATATCCTATTGTAGACGAAGGGGATATGATTAAAATTAAATGTTCAAATTTAGATAAATTATTTAGTCCTGAAGAAATATCATCACAAGTTTTGAGAAAATTAGCAGCTGATGCCTCAAAATATGTTGGTCAAGATATTACGCAAGCCGTAGTTACAGTACCAGCTTATTTTAATGATTCGCAGCGTCAGGCAACTAAAGATGCGGGTAAAATTGCGGGTTTAGAAGTTTTACGTATTATTAATGAACCTACTGCTGCGTCATTAGCTTATGGTCTTGATAAAAAAGATAATGAGCGAATATTAGTTTTTGATTTAGGTGGAGGAACGTTTGATGTTTCTATCTTAGAAGTTGGTGATGGTATTTTTGAAGTTTTATCCACTTCAGGGGATACGCGTTTAGGAGGCGACAATTTTGATAAGAAAATTGTCGATCATTTAATGCACGAATTCCTAAAAACCGAAGGTATCGATTTAAAGGGTGATAGCCAAGCTTTACAACGTTTAACAGAGGCTGCTGAAAAAGCAAAAATTGAATTATCTACTTTAACCGAAGCAAGTATAAGTCTTCCGTTTATTACAGCAACAGAGACTGGTCCAAAACATATTGAAACTGTAATTACTCGTGCTTTCTTTGAAGAGTTATGTTCAGGTTTAATTAGTCGTTGTAGTATACCTGTTGAAAATTCTTTAAAGGATGCAAGACTTGATAAAGAAAAGTTAGATCAAATTGTGTTAGTTGGTGGTTCTACTCGAATTCCTAGTGTTCAAAATGTTGTTAAAACAATTACAGGAAAATCGCCTAATCAAACGGTAAACCCAGATGAGGTTGTTGCTATTGGAGCAGCTATTCAAGGTGGTGTTTTATCTGGAGAAGTTAAGGATATTCTTTTATTAGATGTTACACCACTGTCGCTTGGTGTTGAAACGATGGGTGGAGTTATGACAAAGATTATTGCTCGTAACACTACAATTCCTACTAAGAAATCAGAGTTTTTCTCAACTGCGGTTGATAATCAGACTAATGTAGATATTCACATTTTACAGGGTGAACGTGAATTTGCTACTGATAACAAAAGTTTAGGTGAATTTAAATTAGATGGAATTCGACCTGCACCGCGTGGTGTTCCTAAAGTGGAAGTAAGTTTTGATATCGATGCGAATGGTATCCTATTGGTAAAAGCTAAGGATAAAAATACAGGCGCAGAACAACAGATTACAATCACTGGTTCATCTAAGTTAGATGATACTGAAATTGATCGTATGGTCGCAGATGCTGAGATGTTTTCAAAAGCGGACAAAGAGCGTCGTGAAAATATTGATATTGTAAACGACGCAGAATCGATGTGTTACCAAACTTCAAAGCAAATAGAAAGCCTAGATAATAGCTTAGCAGAGTCTGATAAAACAAAAGCAAATGCCCTAATTACGGAAATTAAGGAGCTTCTTGCTGCTGGTGATAATATTCTTCATGATCAAGTGAAAGCAAAAACAACTGAACTACGTGAATTAATGGCAACGTTAATTCAAAATATACCAGATCAAGATACAGCTAGCGCACCTAGTGAACCGGAAGATGGTACAGTTGAAACAGAAATTAACTAGATTTTAATACTATTTGTGTATTTGTAATTAAAAGTGTTTTTGTATTTGCAAACTCATATAGCAAAATAGGAAAAAAATGTGGTTCTAGAAAAGGTTGTCGATTAGATTATTTCTAATTGGCAACCAGAACTAAATAACTAAAACTAAAAAATAGTTTTAGTTATCTAATTAATAATTAATCTTATTTACTTAATAACGAATATGTTATAGAATATATTTTATACTGGGGCTTATCGTCTAACGGATTAGGACAAAAACCTTCTAAGTTTTGGATGTAGGTTCGATTCCTACTAAGCCTATTTAATTTTTATGATTTAAAAAATAATTTAATTATTCTTCGATTTCGAATATTTCGCTAAAAACTTCTTTAACTTTATCACCAGAATCAATTGTTTCTAGTGGGTCTTTACGTAAACGATGGCGTAGACATAGAGTAATTATTATTCCGATATCCTCAATAGTAACAGTCTCTCTACCATTAAAAGCTGCATAAGCTTTTGCCGCACGATTTGTCACAATATCGCCTCTTAAACCATCAACATCTAATATGCTACAAACCTCAGAGATTTTAACACGTAAATCATAGTCAATAGTAACAGTTGATAAACGCTCTTGTGCTTCAATAATTTTTTGTGTTAAAGCTTCTTGTTCGGTTTGGTATTTATCTAGCCAGTCTTGTGGATTTAGGTCAAAAGAGGTGCGTTCTTCTACGATTTTCACTCTTAAAATAGGATCTTTCACGGTTCTGATTTCGGCATGCATACCAAAACGGTCTAAAAGTTGTGGTCGTAGTTCACCTTCTTCTGGATTACCAGAACCAACTAATACAAATTTTGCAGGATGACGAATTGAGATACCTTCACGTTCTACTGTGTTCCATCCCGATGCTGCTGAATCTAATAAAATGTCAACTAAATGATCATCTAATAAATTAACTTCATCTACATACAAGATACCACGGTTTGCTTTTGCTAATAATCCCGGTTCAAAAGCTTTAACACCTTCTGTTAGTGCTTTTTCGATATCAATTGTACCACACACACGATCTTCAGTTGCACCTAATGGAAGGTCTACCATGGGTGTTTTAAGTTCGTCAATTTCTAAATTATCAAAATCACGGTATTGGTTTAAAACATCCGTGCTCATTAACTCAAGATCTGTAGGGTGTGAGTTAAAAGGATCATCTTTTACAATTTTAATTTTTGGCAATAGATCAGCAATTGCTCGAATTGTTGTAGACTTTCCTGTACCACGGTCTCCCATAATCATTACCCCACCAATTTTAGGGTCAATAACATTTAATTCAAGAGCAAGTTTCATTTCTTCCTGACCCACAATTGCGGTAAATGGAAAAATTGGTAAGTTAGTTTTTTTCATTTGATGGTAATTTTAATTATTATTGTTTATCTATTGTATACATATTTATTGAAAATTTATAGAAGGCTTTCCGCTTAAGAATTATATAAATTTGAAAACCTTCCATTATTAACTTTAAATACCTTAATTTATGTGTAAAGGGTTGAACCTAATCGAATTGCTAGTAGTGAAGTAAGAAGTGCTAAAACCAGAGCAAGATAAATTTGAGTATCCGTGATCATATAAAATCCTTTATAAAAATTATGAATATATTTTTCTTATATTAATAAAAAGGTTTTTTGGGCATATATTGAATTTAAATATCCAAGTTTTGATACCTTTTGTTTAAATAAGTTTTATATAGTATATTATATTATATTATATGTTAGCCTATACCCTATTCATTATATCCTTTATATATAGATTTAATTATAGACTATTTTTGTAAAGATTATATTTTTTTCAGCAGTTAATATTATACTTCTACCTAATTTCTTAATAATACTAATATAGTAAAATTTTAATTTTGATTATTCCTATTGTAAGAAATATGTCGTTGTTTTATTTTAGATACTTTAGATTAAACGCTCGGTAAATGGATCCGAAATAAGTTTTTTTATCTTAAATATAAAAAATAAATTTTAATTACCCTCACCAACTATCCCATCAGGTAAGTAATATCAGTATTGTTAATGTATTTTCTATACTAATTCCTTGGTAAATATGGGATACAATCTTGCTCATTTCGGTAACTCTGTTGTGGTAATTAATGTCCAGGTTTTTTGATGACTTGCTTTCACTCTTGTGTGATAATCTTACATCTATATAATAACTTGCTTTTAGTACCAATAATTAATAACAAAATAATAACAATAAGCTTTAACTAAGTGGATTTAGGTTACAATATCTTTGTATAAAATACTTTTACTTTTGCTTAAACCATTTTATGTACCCGTCAAATATATTAGATACTTCTTTGCTTTTATCAGCTATTGAAGTAGGAACACACTACTATTGGGATATAGCAGGAATCTCATTACATGGTGAAGTATTTATCATTAGTTGGTTAGTTATCTTCCTTATCTTAGGTGCTGCTTTTTTAGCTACTAGTAGCCTTGAGCAAATACCAAAAGGTTGGCAGAACTTCATGGAATCTGTACTCGAATTTACTACAGATATCGCAAGAAACCAACTTGGTGAAAGTTTCTACCGTCCCTGGGTTCCTTTTGTCAGCACACTATTCTTGTTCATCTTTGGATGTAACTGGGCTGGTGCACTTATTCCGTGGAAAGTTCTTAGTTTACCCGAGGGTGAACTAGCAGCACCAACAAACGATATTAACACAACTGTTGCGTTAGCATTGTTAGTTTCTCTGACATACTTCTACGCTGGAATTAGTAAAAAAGGTTTGGGATATTTTGGTCGATATCTTCAACCAACTCCGATCCTTTTACCGATTAACATATTAGAGGATTTCACAAAACCTCTATCTTTAAGTTTCCGACTATTTGGTAATACCTTAGCGGATGAATTAACCATTAGTGTAATTACACTATTAGTTCCTCTATTTATTCCTTTACCTATCATGGGTCTTGGTATTTTCGCAAGTTCGGTCCAAGCACTTATTTTTTCTACATTAGCAGCAGCATATATTGCTGAAGCTGTTGAATAATGAAAAGATTTATTAGCTTTTTTTAAGGCTATTTTAAGAAACTTGTTAATTTTTCACTCGATACAATCTCCTATTTACAATTAAATTCTTCTATTATGGAACCTATTATTGCTGCTGCTTCTGTTATCGCTGCTGGTCTTTCTGTTGGTTTAGCTGCTATCGGTCCTGGTATTGGTCAAGGCCAAGCTGCTGGTGCTACTGTTGAAGGTATTGCTCGTCAACCTGAAGCTGAAAACAAATTACGTGGTACACTACTTCTAAGTTTAGCCTTCATGGAATCTTTAACAATTTACGGTCTTGTAGTATCTCTATCACTATTATTTGCTAATCCTTTTACTGGCTAAATTTAATGCCAAGATATCTAAATGAAAATTTATTTAAATGTCTTGGCATTTCTTTTTGTACTTATAGTAAAAATCAAACAAATAATATAGTTATTAGAGATTATGAACGATCAAATTTTTATTGCTCTAGCTGCTGAAGAAAAAGGCGGGTTATTTGATTTTGGTGCAACTTTACCTCTCGTTGCTATCGAATTTTTGCTGTTAATGTTTGTTTTAAATTTAATTTTATACAATCCATTAACTGCTCTAATTAATCAAAGAAATGAGTATATCCTTGACAATTTGAGTAAAGCATCTGAAATGCTAACAACAGCCAATGAGTTAACAACTGAATACGAAAACGAGTTACGAGCGACAAAGAAACAAGCTCAACAAGAAATTGTTATATCTCAAAAGATTCATAAGCAAAGTTTTGAAACCGAATTAAAACTTTCGCAAAAGTATATTGATACTTTACTAGAAAAAATCTTGGGAAATTTTGCAACAACAAAAGAAACAATTTTCGCAAAACTTGAAAGTGATAAGGTTGTTGATTCTTTATGTGATCAAATGTTAAGCAAGCTTTTCACAAAACAGGTGGCAAATTAACATCTAGTGTTTTCTATATCCTAACTAAAAAATATGCAACTTTTAACAGAAGCTTATCTTATTGTAGCTAGTAATGGTAGCTTCGGTATAAACACGGATATCTTTGAAACAAATTTAATTAATCAATTAATTATTCTTGGCAGCGTAGTTTTTTTCGGGCGTGACTTCTTAAATGAATCCTTAAGTGAACGTCAGGCTGAAATTAGCAGCGGTGTAGAAGATTCCGAAAAACGTTTAAACGAAGCAACAATTCGGCTTGATGAAGCAAAAAAACAATTAGCACAAGCCCGTGTCATAATTGATCAAATTAAAAAAGAAACTAGTGTTACAAAGTCTACACTTCTTGACGCTGATTATAATCAAGCGAAAGTAGAATTATCGAAACGCTTCAATTCTGCTGCCTCAATTTTAAAATTTAAAGAACGACAAATCTTAGCAGAGATAAAACAGTATGTTTCTGTCTTAGCTTTAGAACTTGTTGTCTCTCAAATTGAGAAGAAGGCAAATTTAAAGAGCGAATTAAGTAATTATATGCAAGAAAGTATAAATATGGTTGGTGCCGCAAGCTCCGTACCTGTAGTTGAAATTGGAGAGGAAACGTAGCCAATGAGTAGTAAAATATTAAGCTCAAAAGTAGCAGACCCTTATGCAAGTGCGTTACTTAATTTAGCTTCAAAAACAAACACACTGGATACCATTACCTCGGATATCAATGATTTATTAGAACTTTTTGATTCTAATGAAAATTTAGTGAGATATTTAGAAAATCCATTATATCCAAAAAGTTCAAAAAAGGTTGTTTTAGAAAAAGTTATTAAACCACTGTCTTTTGATAAAAATACAGTAAAATTTTTGATGGTTCTTTTAGATCGAAATAGAATTTCTCTACTTGAACCGATTATCGAAAAATATTTACAAATGGTTTATGATTTTGCTGACATTAAAATTGCTCAAGTGTCATCTGCAATTCCTTTAACACGAGAACAAGAACTAGATTTAATTTCTCGTTTACGTAACCGTACCGGTGCAACAGAGATTAAGCTATTAACGAATGTGGATGCGTCTTTGCTTGGCGGTTTAAAAGTTCAAATTGGTTCAAATGTAATTGATTTAAGTTTAAAAGGCCAGCTCAAAGAACTTGCTACACAACTTGATACTAATTTTTTCTAGTCCATTCGTTATAAATTAAAATATTTAATTAAATCATTTATTCAAAACAAGGTAAGTTATGATTAATATTCGTCCTGATGAAATTAGTAATATTATTCGTCAACAAATTGAAGGTTACGATAAAGAAGTAAAAGTAAACAATGTTGGTACTGTATTACAAGTAGGTGATGGTATCGCACGTGTTTATGGTTTAGACCAAGTAATGTCCGGTGAGCTTTTAGAATTTGAAGATAATACTATTGGTATTGCTCTGAATTTAGAAAACGATAACGTTGGTGTTGTACTTATGGGTAATGGCTTCGATATTCTTGAAGGTAGTACTGTAAAAGCAACTGGTAAAATTGCTGAGGTTGGTGTGGGTGATTCGATCTTAGGTCGTATCGTAAACCCTTTAGCATCACCAATTGATGGTAAAGGTGAGATCGATGTTTCACAAACACAATTAATTGAAGCGATGGCGCCTGGTATTATTGAGCGTAAATCTGTTTGTGAGCCAATGCAAACAGGTATTACAGCCATTGATACTATGATTCCTATTGGTCGTGGACAACGTGAACTTATCATTGGTGATCGTCAAACAGGTAAAACTGCAATTGCGATTGATACTATTATCAACCAGAAAACTGAAGATGTTGTCTGTGTTTATGTAGCAATTGGTCAAAAAGCTTCGTCAGTAGCACAAATTGTTACTGCATTAGAAGAGAAAAATGCACTTGATTATACTGTAATTGTAGCAGCCAATGCAAATGATCCAGCAACATTACAATATATTGCCCCATACACAGGTGCAGCAATTGCAGAGTACTTTATGTACAAAGGCAAAGCAACTTTAATCATCTACGATGATTTATCGAAGCAAGCTCAAGCATACCGTCAGATGTCTTTACTATTACGTCGACCACCTGGACGTGAAGCATATCCTGGTGATGTATTCTATTTACATTCACGTCTTTTAGAGCGTGCGGCAAAACTAAGTGATGAGCTTGGTGGTGGTAGTATGACGGCATTACCTATTATTGAAACACAAGCTGGTGATGTTTCGGCATATATTCCAACAAATGTAATTTCAATTACGGATGGCCAAATTTTCTTATCTGGTGATCTATTTAATTCGGGTATTCGCCCAGCAATTAATGTAGGTATTTCAGTATCACGTGTAGGTTCTGCTGCACAAGTTAAAGCTATGAAGCAAGTAGCTGGTAAATTAAAACTAGAGCTTGCACAATTTGCTGAACTTGAAGCATTTTCGCAATTTGCTTCTGATTTAGACAAGGCGACACAAAATCAATTAGCTCGTGGTCAACGTTTACGTGAACTACTTAAACAATCTCAAGGTTCTCCACTTTCTGTGGCAGAGCAAGTTGCACTTGTATACGCAGGTTTAAATGGTTATACTGATGAGATCCCTGTGAATTTAGTTAAGACATTTAGTACTAGTCTAATTTCATACTTAGAAACATCAAAACCAGAATATGGTAAAGCAATTGCAGATTCAAGTAAACTTGATGATGCAAGCGAAACTGTTCTAAAAGCTGCTATCGAGTCAGTTAAAGAAACAGTAATGGCGTAATCTAAATATAAGATAAAGAATTAAAAATAATAATAATTATTTTTAATTCTTTATTTTTATTAAAAAAAATTAATTAAAATAATTTTATGGTGGAAGAAAAAGCAAGAGTACAGGTGTCCGGTACTTCAGTAGTAAATTTACAGGAGGAGTACAATAAAACTGAGATTCAATCTATTATTGATAATTTAGAAGCAGAGTTAGTTGGATTAAAACCTGTAAAAAGTCGTATTCGTGAAATTGCCGCTTTATTATTGATTGATCGTTTAAGAAAAAATCTTGGTATGGAGGCAGGTAGTCCTGGTTTACACATGTCTTTTACGGGTAGTCCTGGTACAGGTAAAACAACGGTTGGTTTAAAAATGGCCGATATTTTATATAAGTTAGGATATATTCGAAAAGGTCATTTATTAACCGTTACACGTGATGATTTAGTAGGTCAATATATTGGTCATACGGCTCCTAAGACGAAAGAAGTTCTGAAAAAAGCGATGGGTGGTGTGCTTTTTATTGATGAAGCGTACTACTTATACAAGCCTGATAATGAGCGAGATTATGGTTCAGAAGCAATTGAAATTTTATTGCAAGTTATGGAAAACCAGCGTGATGATCTTGTAGTTATACTTGCGGGTTATAAAGAGCGAATGGATATTTTCTATGAATCAAACCCAGGTTTAGCCTCTCGTATCGCGAATCATGTACATTTTCCAGATTACTCTCCAGAAGAGTTGTTACAAATTTCGAAAATGATGCTAGAAGAACAACAGTACCAACTAACACCAGAAGCTGAAGGTGTTCTACTAGAATATATTTCTATTCGAATGGAACAGCCATTATTCGCAAATGCAAGAAGTGTGAAAAATGCGCTTGATCGTGCAAGAATGCGTCAAGCGAATCGAATTTTTGAAACAAGTGCAGAAAGAGTTCTTACAAAAGCAGATTTAGTTACTTTACTACCTGAGGATATTTTAAAAAGTCGTTTATTTGCAAATAAGTAAAGAAAAAAAAATAAACACTTTTAAATTTCAATTTTTGCTGTTAAAATCCTAATTAACAACTTTACTTAATTATTTAAGATCTCTTCTTTATATGGCAAAACAATGTATGCTTCAGCGTGAAGCAAAACGTAATAAGCTTGTTAAAAAATATTCTAAAAAAAGAGAAGAAATTTTAACTGGTTTAAAAAATTCAAAAAGTTTAACTGAGATTTTTGAAGGTCAGAGAAAATTACAACGTTTACCTATTAATAGTTCTGCTATAAGACTACGAAATAGATGCTGGAAAACTGGTCGTAGCCGTGGTTTTTATCGTGATTTTGGTCTTTCTCGACATGTCTTACGTGAAATGGCTCATGAATGTTTATTACCTGGTGTTTTTAAAGCAAGCTGGTAATAACTAATATCTTATTTTTTATGCTAAAAAAGCGTATAATATAGATAGAATACAGAAATATATAAATCAAATGACAGTTATAATCGATTATTTTTTACTCTTAGGATTTGTGTTTGCACTTGCATCCGGTCTTTACCTAGGGTTTAAAGCAATTAAATTAATTTAATCCGTTTTTGGGTATACCTTATGTTAGTAATAGCTTAAAGTATACCCATTCATTTTTATAATTTATTTTCTGTTCTTAGTTAAAATTAATGAATATTAATATGGACACACAGAATTTTACAAATAATGGCCCCTCCTTAGAGGTAAGAAAAGATATCATTAAAGGTTCGCGAAGAATAAGTAATTACTTTTGGTTATTATTTTTATATCTTAGTGGATTTGATTTTTTACTAACTGGGTCTTCTAGTTATTTTCATAAAAATATAGTATCTTTTATAGAAGCATCTACTATAGCTTTTATTCCCCAGGGTATTCTGATGATGTTCTACGGTACGTTAGCAATTCTGATAGGCACATTTTTATTATCTTTTGTAATTTGGGATATTGGAAGTGGTTATAACGAGTTCAATAAGGTAGAACAGGTAGTAAGGGTTGTTCGTAATGGTTTTCCTGGTGAAAATCGAGGAATTTTTATGTCTTATCCATTCGAAGATATTACTTCTATTGATTTGGAGATAGCAGAAGCTATAAACCCAAAACGGATAATATTTCTTTGTACATATGATGAACGCCGAATCCCTCTAACACCTGCGTCCGAGGAACCACTGCCATTGGCTACAATAGAAAAACAAGCGACTAGTTTAGCAGAATTTTTAGGCGTAAGATTAAATATAATCGAGGTTAAATTTTAATTTTAGAAGTTTAGGTCTTATAATGTATAGTAAAATATAATTCCTAATTATGCGGGCATAGTTTAGTGGTAAAACCTTAGCCTTCCAAGCTAATGATGGGGGTTCGATTCCCCCTGCCCGCTTTAATTTTTTTTGAAATTAAAGTTGATACCATCTGTTATTAAATTCAGCAAACATTAGTTGAAACTTCCACTACCGGTGAACTCCATTATTATATTAAGAATTTTTCGCGACGTCTTTTTTTAAGTTTGATAATTTTTATGGTAATAGACGTAATATCATGCCAAAACCTTAATGCAATTATGATGCAATTATATAATATTGTTAACGTATATAATCGATTAATAAGTTATTTAAGTTCCTCGAATTAAAAGTAGTTTTTATTAGATTTGAGTTGCTATTAATATTGAATATGATATTTTAAGAGCATTACTTGCATAGTCTCAAAGTATATAATACGATAATTTATCTTAACTGTTTAAAAAATGGGCGAGAAGGGAATCGAACCCCTGACACCGTGGTTCGTAGCCACGCGCTCTAATCCACTGAGCTACACGCCCTCAACATGTAAAATAATTGTATACCTTAACTATAAAAAAGTCAATTTATGTTAGATTATGTTAGAATTATTTCCGATTTTAAATAAAGCTGATGAAGGGACTTGAACCCCCGACCTACTGATTACAAATCAGTTGCTCTACCAATTGAGCTACATCAGCTAACTTGTAAACATATTATTTATCATTTTGTAAATTATGTCAATACTTTTAAAAAAAGTTTTACCATATATTGTAAACTTATTTGGTGATGAAGCATTGTAGACGCGCATCGAAGTTTTAGCAAGACCATACGCACTACCAAGAACAGGGAGATTCTCGATCATGCTTAAATACCCCCTCCTGATAACCATGCCATCACGACGTCTAATACCGTTTTCCAAAAATTTGAAGAGATCATATTAATTTGAATATTTTTACTAATAGATTATGCATATTATAGAATAAATATTTAAAAAGTTCAACGAATTGAATATTTATTTTATTAAAAGATATTCTTCGAGCTAAGTGTATCTACTTATAGTTAACCTAACTAATTCCAGTTAGTTATAGTGAAGAACTTTTTTAACCGAAAAAACGTATAACTTTTTTCGGTTAAAAAAGTGTCCTTTATAAGTTAGCTAAATTTTATGTGTTTCTAGATAATGCAAATGTCCAAAAAGTTATTGTAAAATTTTCTTAAATATTTTAATAAAGTTTAAGTTTAAATTTTAAAAAGTTAAAATTAATAAACAAAATACGTATTAATTTTTTATTTAGGCTATCTTATCCATTTCGTAATAAATAGTAATATCTATTATTTAATTTACACTTATTGTTATGAAATTAAAAATTTACAGCTTGACTTTTTTTGCTCTTTTTCGGTATTATTGAACTCGTGGATATGAAAGAGTGAATGCTCAAACAATAAAAACATATAGGAAATTTTTCGAGAGTTTGATCCTGGCTCAGGATGAACGCTGGCGGTATGCCTAACACATGCAAGTCGAACGGGAGTTTTTTAAACTCTAGTGGCGGACGGGTGAGTAACGCGTGAGAATTTGCCTCTAGGAGGGGAACAACAGTTAGAAATGACTGCTAATGCCCCATATGCTTGAAGTCATATATAGTGAAACGGATTTATCCGCCTGGAGAGAAGCTCGCGTCTGATTAGCTTGTTGGTAAGGTAACGGCTTACCAAGGCGACGATCAGTAGCTGGTTTGAGAGGATGGCCAGCCACACTGGAACTGAGACACGGTCCAGACTCCTACGGGAGGCAGCAGTGGGGAATTTTCTGCAATGGGCGAAAGCCTGACAGAGCAATACCGCGTGAGGGATGAAGGCCCGTGGGTCGTAAACCTCTTTTTTCAAGGAGGAAGTTCTGACGTGTACTTGAAGAATAAGCATCGGCTAACTCCGTGCCAGCAGCCGCGGTAAGACGGAGGATGCGAGTGTTATCCGGAATTACTGGGCGTAAAGCGTCTGTAGGTGGTTTAGTAAGTCGATTGTTAAAGCTTGGGGCTTAACTCCAAAACAGCAATGGAAACTGCTAGACTTGAGTATGGTAGAGGTAAAAGGAATTTCCAGTGGAGCGGTGAAATGCGTAGATATTGGAAAGAACACCGATGGCGAAGGCATTTTACTGGGCCATAACTGACACTCAGAGACGAAAGCTAGGGTAGCAAATGGGATTAGATACCCCAGTAGTCCTAGCTGTAAACGATGGATACTAGATGTTGCACGTATCAACCCGTGCAGTGTCATAGCTAACGCGTTAAGTATCCCGCCTGGGAAGTATGCGCGCAAGCGTGAAACTCAAAGGAATTGACGGGGGCCCGCACAAGCGGTGGAGCATGTGGTTTAATTTGATGCAACGCGAAGAACCTTACCAGGGTTTGACATG
>Ga0209710_1000088_pt1 | contig 101851 bp, 71 predicted proteins | sample ArcticOcean_MG_C_5_FD_187436 | JGI IMG/M metagenome (GOLD analysis project Ga0209710, IMG submission 187436) | Marine microbial communities from western Arctic Ocean - ArcticOcean_MG_CB4_138 (SPAdes) (version 2) | ecosystem: Environmental > Aquatic > Marine > Oceanic | place: Arctic Ocean...
GCGGAGCGCGCAGCCGCGAACAACATCTCCCGACGCGAGCGAGGGGGGCGCGCGCCGTGCAACCTGCGCACCCGCCGGTGGCTGGGGGTGGCACGAGCAAGGTGCCCACGAGGCTTTTTCCTTCTCGGACTTTCCCAGACGTCAGACGACTCTTGCGCACAGCTGCCGTCCCATTCGCGATGGCGCGGTCGTTCGTCGCCGCCTGGGCGGTAACGCTCTTAACGCTGGCGCTGGTGCTTCCCGCGGCGCTCGGGACGACTGAAACGTGCGCGACATCGAGTGAGAGACCGTCGATAGTCGTCGTTGGTTCCGTGAATGTTGACATCATCGTCGCCAGCCGACCTCCAGCGCTTCACGAGACCGTCGTCGCCGTCGACCCGCGCGCGCGCTTCGCCATGGGGGGCAAAGGAGCCAACCAGGCTGTAGCCGCGGCGCGGCTCGTCGCCGGCACGCGTCCAGTGAAGTTCGTGGGCGTGTTCGGCAACGACGCGCACGCGGTTGAGCTCGAGGCGGAGCTCCGCGCGAACGGGGTCGACTTGTCAAATAGCGAACACGCACCCGACCTCCCTTCCGGCCAAGGCTTCGTGATGCTCTCTCCCGACGGTGCCGCATCTTCCGTGGTGATCCCGGGCGCGAATATTTGGTGGCCTACTCATGAAACCGAGCTCGCCGACCGCATGGCCGCCGCGACGCGAGGCGCAGCGGTGGTCATGTTGCAACGCGAAATCCCCGACGCTGTCACTCTCGCCGCCGCGATTGCGGGGCGGGCTCAAGGCGCGCTGGTACTCCTCGACGCCGGCGGCGTGGACGACCCCATACCGGCTAAACTTCTGCGCGCGGTTGATTACGTGATGCCGAACGAATCGGAACTCGCGCGCCAAGCGGAGATGCGCGTAGACACGGACGACCTCGCCTTCGCCGCCGCCGAGGCGCTTGTCACCGCCGGCGCCGCGCGAGTGTTAGCGACGCTCGGCGCCCGAGGCGCGCTTCTCGTTTCCAAAACCACACGAGCGCGTTTCCCCGTGATGGGCGTTCCTGGAGGCAAGGTCGTGGACACCACCGCGGCTGGCGATGCTTTCAGAGCCGCGGTCGCGGTGTTTCTCGCGCAGGACCGGGACGACGCGGCGAAGAAAACGCGGACGGAAACGAACGACGGCGTGTTGGTCTCCGCGCGCGTCGCGCGCGCCGCGGCGGCGGCCGGTGCGCTCGCCGCGAGCGTCGTCGGCGCCGCGCCATCGCTTCCCTCGCGCGCAGCAGTGGCGTCGATGTTGTCTCCGGATGACGTGCAGGTGTTGGGGCTTTCGGAAACCGCGGAGGCGTCGTGCGCGGCGAGCGGCGAGTTCGGCGGCGACGCGAACGCGAACCACGCGTGTCCGCTTCGTTTCGGGTCGCGGCTGAACTCCATGAGGTCCCTTCCTGAGTTGTTTGGCAAAAAAGAAACCGAGTCTTTGACTATTTTGGAGATGGTCACGCGACTGGGCACCGCGACCGGTATCGATTTCGTGGATTTCAACTACCCGCAACACCTCGACGGGCTCGACGAGCGCGACGTCGCGGCGGGGCTTGAAAAAGCAAGTCTGCAAACCGGCGCGGTCGCGGTGCGGTTTCCCGATTTCCCGTTCCGGCGAGGCGGCGGGTTTACAAACCCGGACCCTGACGTTCGCGAAGCCGCCGTGCGGTTGGTAGAGAGCGCGTGCGCGTGGGCCACGAGACTCGGCGCGAAACACGGCGTGATTATTTGGCCGCAGTTCGACGGGTACGATTACCACTTCCAAGTCAACCACACCAACGTTTGGCGCAACTCGGTGGCCTCGATTCGCGACGCGGTGGACGCGCCGGCGTGTTCAAAACACAAAGTATCCTTCGAGTTCAAACCCACGGACCCATCCGCCCGGTTTAGCAACGTACCAAGCACGCACGCCGCTTTGGCGCTGGTGAAAGAAGTCCGCCGGCCAAACCGGTTCGGCCTCACGCTGGATCTAGGACACCTGCTCGCCGCCGGCGAGAATCCCGCCGCGAGCGCCGCCGCCGTTTTGCGCGAAGGCGCGTTGTTTGGGTTCCACCTCGGCGACGCGCACGTTAAGCCTGGAGGCGAGGACGGCTTGGCATTCGGTTCTGTGCACCCGGTCGGGGCGCTGGAGCTGGTGTACACCCTTCTTGTGGCGAACTGGAAAGGACACGCGTACTTCGACACGTTTCCGGAAGCCGAGGACCCGACGCGCGAAGCCGAGTTCAACGTCCGAGCGTTTCGGCGGATGTGGGAAAAAGCGGGCGCTTTGCAACGAAACGGGATGGGCACGTTTCTAAACAGACACGACGCCATGGGGTCGCTGGAGCTCATGGAACGGCTTGAGGATGAGCACAGTGCGTAGGCGTATAGAGGATGGATAGTAGGCGATGGATATAGAGGCGATGGATATAGTGCGTAGGCCCTAGCGGATGGAAATAATCTGGATATAGTAATCTGGATAGTACATAGTGGTTATCACTGTCGGCTTATGTAGTGGCTATCATTGTCGGCTTTCACCTGGCCTTCCGGGGTTCGAATATGTAGGCCTAGACTAGAATTCATTTCAGGCTAAAACTGTTGTTTTCACCCGCTCGCCGATTTATACAGCCGCCCGCTTTTCAGGATTTCGCCCTCCATGTTGAGGTTCTCGATGAACCCGTCCGTGTCTTTCAGCTCTAGCCGCAGGTCGTCCACCAACGCGTGGAGTTCGCCAATCGTGAAGTACGCGCTTTCCTTCTCAACCGCACGCGCGTTCATGCCGTCGATGAACAGTTTCGCCTTGCCGCGCTTGTTAGGCTTACCGCCCCTCCCCGAAAACCCCTTCCCCAGCGCTCGGCCCGACATCACCTCCTTCAAACTCTCCTGCATGATCTCCACCGCGTCCATGGCGTCCGCAACGGTGACCACTTCCCGGAGCTCTACCTTGGCGCGCGCCTCCGCGAGCCGGCACAGGGACTCGAGCTGCCTGGGTGTGACGGGGGTGACGTCGGCGCCCGCCGCGGACCGCGCGCGCAGCTCGAGGTAGTACGCCTGCAACACCTTCGCCGCGGGAGGCGTGAGCTTCGGGTGGCAGTACGCCATGGCGTACGCGATGTACTTGCGCATCAGCCCGCGAGGCAAAGGCGCGAACTCCTCGTCCGTGCCGTTCACATCGAGACGAAGATGTCGCTTCAGGGACACGCGATTTGAATCATCAACCCCGCTCCCGCGTTGACTCTGCGACGCGCCGCCGCCCGCGTTTCTTCGCTTCACCCGGGATTCCTCGTCGTCGTCCTCCGAGTCCGAGTGCGCGCGGTGCGCGAGCAGGTGTTGCCTGGCTTCCGTTAAACGCAGGGTCCCGCCCGTGCCGTGCGGCGCCAGTACGTGCCGCGACAGCTTGTCATCGAGCTCCTCGTCAGGCGTGTCCAGCAGAATGAAACACAAGTCGAAGCGCGACAGCAGGGCGGGTGACATTTTCAAATTCTCGTGCACCGTTTTTGAGCGGTTGTACACGCCCGCGACCGGGTTCGCCGCCGCGAGCACGGCGGCGCGCGCTGGGAGCGTCGCGGTGAGCCCCGCTTTCGCCATGGACACGGACTGCTGCTCCATCGCCTCCAGCAAAGCCGTGTGTTCGTTCGGCATCTTGTCGAACTCATCGACGCAACACACGCCGCCGTCGCTGAGCACCATGGCGCCGGCTTCAAACGCGTACCCGCCGCTCACGGGGTCCTTCACCACCGTCGCGGTCAAACCCGCTTTGCTCACGGACCGTCCACTTACGTACATCCCCCGGGGCGCCAGCTTGGACGCGGCTTTCAGGAGCTGGCTCTTCCCCAGACCGGGGTCGCCGATGAGCAGCGTGTGTATGCTTCCTCGCGTGGGCACGTTTCCCGACGCGGGCAGGGTTTTCCGCACGCCCCCGAACAGCGAAAGAAGCAACCCGGCTTTGACCATCTCTTGGCCGTAAATCACGGGGCACAGCGAGTGCACCAGGTGCTTGAATTGCTCGCCTGCGCACTCCTCGGTGAACCGGACGATGAACTCCAGGTCGGAGTGGGACATGTCGGGCGTGTCCAAACCGTCGGGGTCGAATCCGGGGACGCCCAGCCACCCCAAACTTTTTACCCCGAAGTGCGCGTCCTCGGCGGCGAGGTCGGGGAGCCCCTTTTGAAACGCCCTCGCGGCGGCGGCGGAGAGCCCGGGCGCCGCGCTTGTTTCTCCGAAGCCACGCCCCTTCACCACGCTCACGGCGTTTATGAAGATGTCGTACATGCGTTGATCTCGTTGCCGCTGCATCGCGGAGCCGCTCGCCTCGACGGAAACGGTCTCCACCACCCCCAGTACCACCGCGATTTCCCCCGGCTCGCACGCGTCGCACAGCGAGCCTTCGAGTTCGACGTCGGCGAACCGAGGCGCGCGTCCGTCCTCGTCCCCCGCCGCGAGCTCCGCCGAGAGCTCCTGCAAACGCACGCGCTGCGAATCCACGCACCGCACGGTATCGTGCTGTGCCGTGAACTTCTTGCCGCGGCAGCCCTGCATTACGCACGCGTCGGGTTCGCGGTACTTCCCGTCCGGAAACCACAATGTTTGAACCTGCTCGCACTTGTCGCACGTGAACTGCAGCGACTTGACCAGCGGCTTGATGGGCGCGACTCTTGTGACCGTGCCTCGTATGGAAACCAGCCTGCCCACGTTCCGCGACCGTAGCTCTCCAAAGCTTAGCAGCGAGTCTGGGACGTCCACGAGGTGCACGTCCACGCGCGGCGGCGCCGCCACGCGCGCCGCCGCCGCGGGGATCTGCAGATGTGGCAGCTCGCTCCTGCCCACGGGAGAGTTGAAAACCACCTCGTGCACCGCCGCTCGTAAACAGGGAAGGCCCTCAGCGGGCGCCATCTCCAGCGCGGCGAACAAGTCGGGGATGTCCGCGCGCGCCTTGAGCGCCACGTAATCAAGCTCGAGCATCACCTCGCGCTCGGCCACAATCCGCACGTTCTTCACGAGCTCGAACCCGATCTCGCTGCTGAAGAAACGCGCCAGCGTCGCCACGAGCTCGGCGCGTCTGTCCTCTTCCGAGAACGGGAGCTCGGGGAAGTAGATGCTCCAAGACGGTGGGACGTTCGACGCCGCCGCAGGACTGGGCGCGGGCGGCGGCGTCGGCTGAGACGGCTGTGATGGTTGCGATGGCCCTTCGCCGCCCCGGCCCCGGCCGCCCCGGCCCCTGCCGAACCGACCTCCAAATCGACCGCGACCGGACATCGTTCAAACCTCGCGCGATGGCGAACCTGACTCCGTCCGCGACCGACGACCGACAGGGGGTGAGAATTCAGAGGCAATACATCCGCCACCAACGAGTAGGAGGCACGTCGTGTCCACGCCGGGCGCGCGCGTGTCACTGCAGCCTTCGTGCGCGGCTCTCTTCTCGCGACGGATCTCAAACTAGAGGTGTGCCCACTCTCTTAAAAATCTCGTAACGTCCCAGAAAAACTCTCCATCGAAGCCACAACGCCACGCGCACCTCGATACGCATCCCACTAATACTCCCCACGATGCCCTCTACGTCAGCCTCGGACGCGGGTGCAGCCCTCGCGACCGATACGCAAGAAGCCATCCCCGGCCTTCTCGACGACATCGTCATCACGCACGTCCTCAGATCTGAGTATTTCGACGACCCCGCCGATCTCGCACGGCTCCCAGCGGTGAGCCGCGCGATGCGCGACGCGGTGGCGGCGACGGGGCTTCGGTTTAAGGAGCTTGATGAAGATGAAGCCGTAAAGCTCGGATGTTTAAGCGCGGTGCAGCGCCTGCAACGGGGAGGTCGCCTGTGGCGTCAAGAATGCCTTTGTGAGGCAGAGGCGAGCGGTGGAAATCTCGAGGAGTTGAAGGTGTTGCGCGCGGACGGCTGGCCGTGGGACGCAGGCACGTGCTCGTACGCGGCAAGGGGCGGGCACCTCGAGATGCTGCAGTGGACGCGCGCAAACGGGTGCCCGTGGGATAAGTACACGTGTTCAGGTGCGGCAAACGGCGGGCATCTCGAGGTGCTGCAGTGGGCGCGCGCGAACGGATGCCCATGGGACAAGTGGACGTGCTCACACGCGGCGAAGGGTGGGCACCTCGAGGTGCTGCAGTGGTTGCGCGCGAACGGCTGCCCGTGGGACGCAGGGACGTGCATGTTGGCGGCGCAGGGCGGGTACCTCGAGGTACTGCAGTGGCTGCGCGCTAACGGGTGCCCGTGGAACGAGCGGACATGCAGGTGGGCGGCAAAGGGCGGACACTTCGAGTTGCTGCAGTGGGCACGCGCGAAGAGTTGCCCGTGGGACGAGGAGACGTGCTCGGGAGCGGCGGAGGGCGGACACTTCGAGTTGCTGCAGTGGGCGCGTGCGAACGACTGCCCGTGGGAGACGTATACGTGCTCGAGAGCCGCGGAGGGCGGGCATCTCGATATGCTGCAGTGGGCGCACGCGAACGGCTGCCCGTGGGACGAGCAAACGTGCTCGAGAGCGGCAGAGGGCGGGCACCTCGAGGTGCTGCAGTGGGCACGCGCGAACGGATGCCCGTGGGACGAGGAGACGTGCTCGTTCGCGGCGCAGAACGGGCACCTCGAGGTGCTGCAGTGGGCGCGCGCGAACGGCTGTCGTTGGGACGCGAGGACCTGCTCGTCCGCGGCGAAGGGCGGACACCTCGAGGGGCTGCAGTGGGCGCACGCGAACGGGTGCCCGTGGGACGAGAAGACGTGCGAGTATGCGAAGGGGTATTTGCACCGAGAGGTGTATAATTGGGCAGTCGTGAACGGCGCACCGGTCACGGAGGCGTTAACGGTTTTAGAGTTGATGATGACGAGGACTTTCATATCGTGACTTATCCCTATTGAAACGATGGTGAATGACAAGTGAGACGAGACGAATAACCGCGTCGTCGGCGGTGAGAGTTGAGATTTCTGGGGTGAAAAAATCAAGTTGGGGTTTGCGTTTCAACATGAAAAACTAGCACAATACCGAACCGCATCACACCGCACAGATTTCGTCTTCCACCGCCTTGACACTCCGCAATGTCGGCGTGCCAAGTCGGATCCCGCCCGTGTGAGCTTTTGCTAAGCCCCGATCACGGCCGCGATTAGTCGACGTCCTGCATCGCCTTGACCTCGTCTTCGGTGAACTTGCCTTTGCCCTCGGCGCCCTTGCCCATCTTGCGTTCGAGCAAAGCCTTGCGATCCTTGTCGATCTTGAGCTTGGTGATGACAACCTTGCTGGGGTCCACGCCCACGTTCACGGTGGCGCCGTTCACCTTCTCGCGCGTGATGCGCTCGATGTGAATAACCCACTTCTTGCGGTACACCTGGACAACCTTGCCCTCGCGACCTTTGAAGTTACCCCGCACCACAGTCACCTCGTCATCCTTGCGGATGGGCACGGCGCGCACTGAATACGAAGGAAAGGGAGAGAGAAAGTCAGCTTTCTGGTGTTTTTTTCGGGGGGGATGGGAGGTTTCTCGTGTTCGTGTCTCGTGTTTGCCCCCGGGCCATCATTCGTGTGGGATGGTGTCAAACCCTAAAAGCCTTGCGGGATCGGCGGCAGCGCGCGTGCGTGCGGTGCGTCTGGACGGCGACTTCTCTGCAATCGTGTCGCCCGTCCATTGCATCACACACACCCGCACCAAACACCGCCGTCCATCCAAGGACCCTCCGCTCGCGGAAGCGAGGGACCCCGCGGTCCGGCGCGGGATCCCATCCGCACGCAAAAAAACCACACGCACCGCCGTGTTTTGTGCGAAGTTCCGTGCTCAGCGGCGACGACATAATCTTGCGTCGCACGCTGGAAGGCGCGGAGAAGTGCGCCTTGCGCGACTTGCGCCGGCTGCTCGACACGGAGGTGGAGTACTTCATCTTGGCTCGTCGGTTCTCACGACTCGCCGGCACAGAAAGAGACGGAACGCGGGCGGAACGCGATGGTCTTGTAGCTTCCGCGAAACGAGCCAGCAGCGGGACGGAAAAAGGCTATGATAGGGTACGGCCCACTTTCGCAAATCCGTCGAAAATGTGCTTGTTTGTTGACTCGGATTGTTAACAAGGCGCGCGTCGTGGTTGTGTCGACCCGCGCCCCCCTGGGTAGTTCGCGACGCGCGGCGACACGAAATGGGCGTCTCCGCGCCCGCGTACCGGCGCGTGGAGGGCATTAACGCCCACCTAACAGCCTCGGGGTCGAGCCCGTCCGCCGCGCCTCCCCACCAATACGCCGTCGCTCTGCCCGAACACCTCCGCGATGGTGACTTTTCGGTGTACCGAAACGCAGGGTCGACGTCGCGGCTCATGACCGGCTTCGCCATGCCGTTCGACAACGTCAAGACGCTTCACGACATGTGGGAAAGCACGTGTGGCCGTCACCGTGATTTCCCGATGTTCGGCACGCGATTCGTGGGTGCAGATGGCACGCCAGGTCCGTATCGCTGGATGACGTACAAACAATCGTACGACGCGCGCGCTTGCCTTTCCGCCGGGTTGCTCGCGTCAGGCGTCACACCAAACGACCACGTGGGTTTGTTTTCCATCAACTGCACGGAGTGGTGTTTACTAGAGTCCGCTATGACCCGGGTGTCCCTCGTATCCGTGCCCCTGTACGACACCCTCGGCCCCGACGCCGTGCGTTTCATTTGCAACCACGCCGAGCTAAGCGCGGTTTGCGTCAGCGCCGCTTGTTTGCCCGTGCTGCTGGATTGCTTGAAGCACTGCCCTTCCGTGAAACTCGTGGTGGTGTATTCTCACGGCGGGGGGGCACCAGCCGCCGTACAACGAATTCCAAGCGACGTCAAACACGCATGCCGGCTGCTGTCCTTCGAGCAGCTCGTGGAAATCGGTAAACGCAAACCGTGCGCGCCTTTCCCGCCAAAGGTACGTGTTGGGCCTTTCCCAAATCCCGCCTCCCTGTTTGCCCACGCAAGACTGACACTTTCTTTCATTTATCGTAAGGAACACGAGCTGGCCACGATCTGCTACACCTCGGGTACCACGGGGGACCCGAAAGGAGTGATGCTTACGAATTTAAACCTAGTAAGCAACGCCGCGGCGTACGCGGATGACCTGGATCTCGGGCCGCAGGACACGCACGTGTCCTACCTACCTTTGGCGCATATCTACGAACGCGTCACGATGCTCGTGTGTCTGTTCCGCGGCGCCAAGGCTGGTTTTTTCAGGGGCGACGTGTTGGGTTTGCTGGACGACATCGCGGAACTCCAACCTACCGTGTTTTGCTCAGTACCGCGGCTGTGGAACAGGATATACGACAAAGTCCAGGCCGGCATACGGGACGGCGGTATTGTCAAGCAAACCATGTTCAAGTGGGCGTACGCGGCGAAGAAAAAGGCGCTGGAGGATGGAAAGCCGCCGCCCGCGGTTTGGGAAAAAATTGTGTTCAGCAAACTGCGCGAGAAACTGGGTGGGAAGGCGCGTATTTCCCAACCCAAATCCAGACACACTGTTTGCGCATACAAGACTGACACTTTCTTTTGTTTATCGTAAGGTGCGGTACATGTCCACCGGGAGCGCGCCTATTTCGGGGGAGGTGATGGAATTCCTGCGCGTTTGTTTCGGAGGCATCGTGTTTGAGGGGTACGGCATGACGGAAAGCGCGTGCGTGATTTCCAAGACGCACGCGTTGGACTTTACGTGCGGACACGTCGGCGCACCGGTGAAGTGCTGCGAAGTGAAGCTGGATTCCGTGAGGGAGATGAACTACACCACTAACGACAAGCCGTACCCGCGAGGCGAGGTTTGCGTCCGAGGGCCTTCCGTGTTCAGTGGGTACTACAAAGCGCAGGACACAACGGACGAGGTCATGGACCGAGACGGGTGGCTGCACACGGGCGACATCGGGACGTGGCTGCCGGGCGGGCGATTGAAAATAATCGACCGGAAAAAAAACATCTTCAAACTCGCGCAAGGCGAGTACGTCGCGCCTGAGAAGATTGAAAACGTATACGCGCGGTCGCGATTCGTGGCGCAATCGTTCGTGTACGGCGACTCTTTGACCGCCAGCCTCGTGGCGATCGTGGTGCCGGATGAAGAGGTTTTGGTGCCGTGGGCGAAGAAAAAAGGCGTGGCCGTCGGGGATGTGGATTTTCGGAAACTGTGTCTCGACGTTTCCGTACAGAAAATGATCCACGAAAGCATGGTCACCGTGGGCAAGGAAGCCGGCTTGAAAGGGTTCGAGCAAGTAAAAGCGGTGCACCTGCACCCAACGCTGTTTTCCGTGGAGAACGGGCTGTTCACACCCACGTTCAAGCTGAAACGCCCGCAAGCGCGGGTAGCGTTTCAGGGGGACATCGACCGCATGTACAAACGAATTCACGCCAAGTGAGGGGAAGTGATGATTTCGTGATGGTCCGCGAGAAAAGGCCGGGAAGAGACGGATAGACTTTGTGATGTTCATTTTTCTTACGTCAATCGAGCTACCTAGCGCGTCCCGATCCTAGTTGTGATGTTCATGCTTTTGCGGGTATCGCGCGCGAAACAAACCACCGCGTCGTGGCCGCTTTCAACGAAGAGGGCACCAAACACCTTCCCCGTTTCCACCGCGCTGTAAAGCGGTCTCGTCCGCGCCCGCATCGATCAGCAACCGAAACACCGTCCCGTGTCCCCGAAACGCAGCCGCGCACGGCGGCGTCACCGGGGTCACGTCACCCATCGCCTTGTCGATGTCCACGCCCGCCTCGACCAGCAACCGCACCACCGCCTCTTGATTTTCTTGAGCGGCGATGAACAGCGGTGTCGCACCGTCATCATTTGCCTTGTTGAGGTCCGGGCCAGCCTCGATAATCGCCCTCACCACCGTCACATACCCTTGTTGATCAGCGATGTACAGCGGCGTCACGCCGTTATCCTTTGCCTTGTTGACGTCCGCGCCTGCCTGGATCAGCAACTGCACCACCACACCGCGGCCGTTTTGAGCGGCGATGTACAGCGTCGTCATGCCGCCATCCTTTGACTTGTTGATGTCCGCTCCCGCCTCGATCAGCGCCCGCACCACCGCCTCAAGGCCCTCTTCAGCGGCGATCCACAGTGGCGACGCGCCATCATCTGCCGCCTTGTCCAAATCCGCACCCGCTTCGATCAGCGCCCGCACCACCGCCCCGCGTCCCCGCAACGCGGCCGTGTAAAGAGGTGTCGCGCTGTTATTGTCCGCCTTGTTGACGTCCGCGCCAGCATCGATCAGCAACTGCACCACCACATCGCGGCCGTTTTGAGCGGCGATCTGCAGCGGCGTCGCGCCGACATCACTCGCCTTGTTGATGTCCGCGCCCGCCTCGATCAGCGCACGCACCGCTTGGATCGCTCCAGTAGCCTCGTACAGCGGCGTCCGGAAATCAATTTTCGCCTTGTGCGCTCCAGTGGCCTCATACAGCGGCGTCCGGCCATCATTTGACGCCTTGTTGACGTCCGCGCCCGCCTTGATCTGCAACCGCACCACCACATCTTTGTTGTTTGAAGCGGCGATCCACAGCGGTGTCACGCCTTCATCCCTCGCCTTGTTGATGTCCGCGCCCGCATCGATCAGCGCCCGCACCACCACATCGTGGCCGCATTGAGCTGCGATGTACAGCGGCGCCACTCGGCCATCCGTCGCCTTGTTGACGTCCGCGCCCGCCTGGATCAGCGCACGCACCACCACATCGTGTCCATCTTGAGCGGCCATGTACATCGGCGTCGCGCCGTGTTCCTCCGCCTCGTTGACGTCCGCGCCCGCCTCAATCAGCGCTCGCACCACCGGCTCGTAGCCGCCTTGAGCGGCCATGTTGAGCGGCGTCTCACCATTATCCACCGGCTTGTTGATGTCCGCGCCCGCTTCGATCAGCGCTCGCACTACCGCCTCGCGGTAATCACGAGCGGCGATGTATAGCAGCGTGTTGCCGTTATCATCCGCCTTGTTGATGTCCGCGCCCGCCTTGATAAGCGCCCGTGCTATCGTCTCGTGGCCCTTTTGGGCGGCGATGTACAGCGCCGTCACGCCGTCATCCCTTGCCTTGTTGACATCCGCGCCCGCCTCGATCAGCGCCCGCACCACCGCCTCGTGGCCCAGTCGAGCGGCGATGTACAGCGGCGTCGAGCCGTTTTCCCTCGCCTTGTCGATGGCCGCGCTCAACTCGATCAGCGCCCGCACTACCGTCTCGTGGCCGTTTTGAGCGGCGATGAACAGCGGCGTTGCGCCGTTATCCATCGCCTTGTTGATGTCCGCGCCCGCTTCGATCAGCGCCCGCACCATCACCTCGTGGCCCTCTTGAACGGCGATGCACAGTGGTGTCACGCCGTCATTCGTCGCCTTGTTGATGTCCGCGCCAAAATCGATCAGCGCCCGCACCATCGTCTCGCGACCCTTTCCAGCGGCGATGATCAACAGGCCTTTCTCGTCCCACGGGCAGCCGTTAGCGCGCGCCCACTGCAACACCTCGATATGCCCGCCCTCCGCCGCCATCAAGCACGTTTCTGTGTCCCACGGACAGCCGTTCTCGCGCAACCACTGTAGCACCTCGAGGTGTCCGCCCTCCGCCGCGTACGCGCACGTGTCCTTGTGCCACGTGCAGCCGTTAGCGCGCGCCCACTGCAGCACCTCGAGGTGCCCTCCCCTCGCCGCGCCCAAGCACGTGTCCTTGTGCCACGCGGGCAGCCGTTTGCGCGCGCCCACTGCAGCACCTCGAGGTGCCCGCCCCTAGTCGCGCCCGAGCACGTGGTTGTGTCCCGCGGGCAGCCGTTTGCGCGCGCCCACAGCAGCACCTCGAGGTGCCCGCCAAACGCCGCATACCCGCACGTGTTTGCGTCCCACGGCCAACCGTCCGCGCGCAACGCTTTCAACTCTTCGAGCTGTCCGCTCCTCGCCGCTGCCTGGCAAAGGCGTTCTTGACGCGACAGGCGACCTTGCCGTTGCAGGCGCTGCACCGCGCTTAAACATCCGAGGTCCACAGCATCATCTTCACCAAGCTCCACAAACCGAAGCCCCGTCGTCGCCACCGCGTCGCGCATCCCACGGCTCACCGCTGGGAGCCGTGCGAGATCTGCAGGGTCGTCGAATTGGTCAGATCTGAGAACGTGCGTGACCACGAGATGGTCGGGAAAGCCGGGGATGGCCTCGCCCGCGTTGGCATCGCGGCGGCCCTCCTTCTTTTGCTTTCACGCGCGAGCTTTTTTACCGGACATCGCGTTGGAAGACAAACGTGGAGGGTGTCGTGCGCGCGTCGTTGTGCGCGTCGTGGCTTCCTAGTTGCGACTTTAGGTCTCACTTTTTCTCTTGATGTTACGAAAACTGCTTTGGCGGGTAAAAGATTGTCCAGGTGTCATCACGTGATATCGTTTTGAGGTAGAAGCAAAACAACGCGAGTGACGGGACAGAGGGAAGGGAAGGGAAGACACGATACGTTGTGATGGCATCGCAACGTATCCACGTTGTCATGCCACTGCTTTTATGATGCGCGAAATAGATGACGAATGTGTTACTATTCTCGCTTGTTGGGTACGGGGATTTCAAACTCGTGAGACGGACACAGCAGATTTGAAAATGAGTTCTTTTTTGCGCGCGCAACGGTGCGTCGTGTTCTTCGTCGGATGGTGGTATTGAATTAATACCATTGAAGTGGGAGCTCCCTAGAGGGGAGTCCTGTTGTTGTTTTTGGTGTTGGTGGTCGCTAGAGCTGTAGAGCGTAAGACTTAAGCGCTGGTGAACTTGGTCACCGCTTTCGTGCCTTCGGACACGGCGTGCTTCGCCAACTCTCCGGGGAGGATCAATCGGACCGCGGTCTGGATCTCGCGGGAGGTCACCGTGGGCTTCTTGTTGTAGCGGGCGAGCTTGGACGCCTCGGTGGCGATCTTCTCGAAGATGTCGTTGATGAACGAGTTCATGATGGACATCGCCTTGGACGAGATGCCGGTGTCGGGGTGCACCTGCTTCAGGACCTTGTAGATGTAGATCTTGTAGGTCTCGGTCTTGGACTTGCGCTTGCCGCCCTTACCGCCCTTGGCGACGGTCTTCTTGGCGGGCTTCTTGGAGGAGGGTGTCTTGGCCATGTTGAAAGATGGATGTGTACTCGAAAGTGACCTACTGTCGGGACGGGAGGCGGTATTTACGGGTTTTCCCGAGTTTGAAATCGGCCCCCAATTTTCCCATTTGCGTAACTTGCGTAGGCGCAATTAGTGTGAGTACCACGACGTCCTGCGACTGGTCCGGGCTGGGTCGGCAAACGTTTTGGCAAATCACGTTGCCAAAGAAACCGGGGATGCTCGAGGAAGTTTTATTTTTGGCAAAATTTGGGGACGCCGTGTAGGACACCCAAGAGTGCGACGTAGAATTCCTCGCGGTTCCCGTTTCTGTCGGTTCCATGATTGGCCGAACGCGGTACCCGACCCAGCCCCGACCAGTCACAGGACGTACATCAAATCACTCTAATTGCCCATACCCAAGTTGCGTAAATGTGAAAATTCACGCCCCCCAAAAAAGCGTAAATGCACCTCCCAACTCTACTCGCCCCTCACTTTCGAGTACACACGCTCAAAACACTTATACAATGTCAGGCAGAGGTAAAGGTAAGACCGGAAAGAAGGCTGTGAGCCGCTCCGCCAAGGCGGGCCTCCAGTTCCCCGTCGGCCGCATCGCGCGCTACCTCAAGGTTGGCAAGTACGCCACCCGCGTCGGTGCCGGTGCCCCCGTGTACCTCGCAGCCGTCCTCGAGTACCTCGCCGCTGAGGTCCTCGAACTCGCGGGCAACGCGTCCAGGGACAACAAGAAGTCCCGCATCGTGCCCCGCCACATCCAGCTGGCGATCCGCAACGACGAAGAGCTCTCCAAGCTCCTCGGCACGGTCACCATCGCCTCCGGCGGTGTCCTGCCCAACATCCACTCCGTGCTCCTCCCCAAGAAGTCCAAGGCTTAATTGCAGCCTCGGTCGTTCTTTGCGGAAACAAAAACCAAAACGAGCCCCGCGTAACGCGACTCGCAACTACAATGGTATTGCCCTAAATACCACCACACTACTGGAGAACAAAGCATACGTAAACAACACTCGTACTACACATCGCCTCGCGCGCGTACACTTCCGTCCCGTATCGCCCGCCTCGCTCGCGCGACTATGATGAGGTCATCGAAATCAGACTCATTTCTTCGCTTCGTGACATGACAAGACTCGAAATACCAACACAACAACGAAGAACCACATGTAACACATACACACGCCGCGCCTTACCGTCTCGTTTCAGCATGAAAGGGAAGAGGACGACGCTCCCAAAACATCCTCATCAATCAAAGACCACTTCCCCCATCCCGCGAAATTTCAAAATGAAATTCGTAGCTTACAAATCTAACCATTGACCTCGCTCCCGTGAATAGTATACCCCCCGTAGCTCTTCCCCGGCTCCCACACCTCCCACCGCGACGCGGGGAAGATGTGTTTGTTCTTGTCGTACCACGTCCGGTGAATCACCTTCCCCGCGTGCGACTCGTCCTTCTCCACCGCGGCGCCGCCGCCCATCACGCGCACGTCGTCGTGCACGTCAAAGTGAAACAGCGGGCCGCTTTTCCCGCGCGCTTTGTTCACAATCAGGTCGTGAAACGAAACGTTGTGCGGCATGATCAAATCCTCTTTGATGTACATCAGCCCGTCACCGGTGGCGTGCCGCAGTTCTCGGAACTCACCGGAAAGCGCATCCCGCGCCTTACCAAGAAACGCCCCGATCGTGTCGCCCTTCAGGACTTCGCACTTACGCCGGTGCCCGCCGCCGTCCCAGTACGAGAACGTGATTTCAAGCAGCTCAGCCTTTACTCGGTTCGTGCGCTCCACGTACGCCATTTTCAGACCCTCCCGCTCCGCGAGCTCGGCGTTTTCCCGGTCCCGGTCGGGAAGGAAATTCGTATCCACGGTGGGGTTCTTGCCGACGGTGGCGAATTTTGTTCTCTTCGCGCTCGCGCTCGCGTCGTCGCAATCCTCGCCTCCAAACTCTTCCTCGTCATCTGCGAACGAAAGCTTGGCTTTGGCGTCTTTCTTTTGTTTCTTTCGCTTTTTGTCCTTCTCCTTCGCCTTCAGGGTCTCGTCCGCCGTTTCCCTCGCCTTCGCCTCGGCTTCCAGCGTTTGTTTCACCGCCGCGCGCTTCTCCGCGAACTGCGCTTTGGTTTGAAGACCCACGCTCGCCGCACTCGCCGCAGCGTCGATGGCTTCGGACTTGGACGACGCGAACGCCACGATGTGGCTTTTATCGCTCTCCGCCGCGAGCTTCTCTTTCTGCTTCTCAACCTCCAAAGCCGAAACACGGCGCTGCTCCTCCAGCCGCCGGATCTTCGCCGCGTCCGAGGCGTTGCCCACTGCGTTGGATGAGAACAAGGGAAAGGGGCAGAAGACCAGGCTTTGGTCAGGGTCGTCAGGGTTTACCGCGACAACACGGAAATGCGCGACCGCCTGTGAGGAACGGGGGCGTGGAGAGAAAAGGCGCGACACGCACCGTACGACATCACGCCCGCGCGATCGGCCGGCGCGCACGAGAAGTGACGAATTGATGAAGGGTTGGTTTTATCAGATTACAACCTGACATGAAAGATGAAACATCCGACGCGTCGCGGAGCGTGGAAAATGCAAACAATCGCCCCTGGAGCGACGCGTTTGATAACGAAAACACTTTGTCACACGAACTTATTACACGTCGCGCAACGTCTACGGAAGCTATTGTTGTCTGGGTCTTTTCGCGGCGCCATCCCCGGCGCCGGCGCCGGAGTGACCCGGCCCCCCTCCGGGCGCGCCCGCCGCGTTCGCGCCGCCCGCGTTCCCCGCCCCGCCCATGTTCCCTCCCATCCCGCCCTTCATCATGCGCTGCTGCATCATCATCATCTGCTGCCGCTGCATCATCATCATCTGCTGCTGCTGCATCATCCGAGCGTTGCCTGTGCCGCCGCCGTACCTGTCGCCGGGCACCGGGCCTTTCCACGCCGTGTCCGGCGGCTTCGCGGCGGATGGCGCCGATGTGCTCGGGGCCGAGGTACTGGTCTTCGGCGCCGCCACCGGCACGAACTTCACGGTCAAATCCCTGCCGTGTATCCGCTTGTAAATAAGCTTATCGTGGCACGCCTTCGCGGCGTCGGCGGTCGCGAACTCCACGCACGCCGTGCCTTTGGACTTCCCGTTCGCCTTCTCCGCGAAGAAAGTCACCTCCCTCACCGTGCCGTACTCGGAACAATACGTCTCCACCTCGACGTCCGTGGTCCACCAGGTCAAACCGCTGACGTACACCGACGTGGGCGCGTCTGGCTCGGCAGGCGGCACCGACCCGGACGACGGACCGCCGGGTGCGGTCACCGCGACAGAGGGCACGCCCACCGCACCCGCCGCCGTCTCGGACGCCTTCTCCTGCTCACTCTCCACCCCGAGATCGTCATCCACGTCGTCGTACAGAAGCTCGTCCTCGTCCGCCTCACCCATCGCGCGGGTGAGACTCACTCGTCGGCGACGAAACAGGCGTTACGGGTGCGACCGGCGAAACCGCGACGACTTCCCGGCGCGCGCCTAGGTGTGGCTTCAACGTGGCGAGATCAGAAGAGATCGCACGTGCAAAAACCCGATTGGCGACACTCTGCTTTGTGAGATGCATTTTGTGGATCGTGGAAAATCGCGCGCTGCCGCTACCGCGCCGACTTCGCAGGTGAAGAGTAGCAAAGTAGCAGAGAGTAGCAGCGTGAGTTATTTATCATGTAAATGAAGTACATGCGCTCGAAATGAATCACGCGCGAGACACGACACACACACAGAGAAGAATTTCAATTACACTTCCTCCGGCCTTCCCTACCCGAGCGACCCGCGCATCTTGAGCAACCGCTTCAGCGCGGTGAGCCACCCGCTGCCCTCGTCCCAGTCGCTCGTGGTGAGTGCTATCTGCGCGTTGACGGCGGACGCGACGTCGTTCGCGTCCAGCGCGGCGCACATGTGCGCGAGCTTTCCTAGCGCTGATGAAGACACGTCTTGTCGATTCAACTTCCAAAGCAAAACAGCCAGACGCTTGCTGCTGTCCTCCACCTCGCGCCGGCGCGCGGGGTGCGCGCCCGCCGCGAGTTCGCACGTTTCGAACAGCGCCGCGAGCGAGGCGACGATTGGTTTGTGCGCCGCCGACACAAAACTCGTGTCCACCGAGGCCATCGTTAAGTTCACTGGCGGCTTCGGGACCACGGGCGCTGGCGGAGGCACGGGCGCCGCAGGGGGGGCGTACACAGATTGAGATTGGGGCTGCATGGGCTGCATCGGCGAGCCTTGCGGCGCGCCGTAGCCCGCCTGCTGCATCTGCTGAACAGGCGCGCCGCCGTACGCGCCCATCTGCGCCGGCGCGCCGCCGTACTGCGCGGGCGGCATCACGGCCTGGTACCCCTGGTCTGAACCCTGGTACCCGCCGTACGCGGGCGGCATCGCAGGCGCGGGCGCTGAAGGGGGCGCGGGGGGAGGCGTGGACGCTGATGGATCGAACGCCGGCGCCGCCGCGACCGTCGTGGCGGGAGGCGCCGCCGCGCTGGGCGGACCGGGCATCATCATTCCCTGTTGCGGCGAATATATCCCTTGCGGCGGCGTGGACGCCGCGTACGCGGACTGCGCGGGCGACCCCGCGTACGGGTCGTAGGATGACTGCGCAGGCGCGGGGGGCAACGAGGGGGTGCCGCCGTAGCTGGAAGGCCCGTTCTGCGCCGCGCCGCGCCCGTACGAGTCGTAGCCGCTTTGCCCGCCGCCGTTGCCGTACGCGCCGTACCCCCCCTGGTCGTTGCCGTAGGAAGGGGAAGGCACCGCGAGTACGGGCTGTTGCGCGGCGTACCCGCCGTACCCGTTCTGGCCCAACCCGTTCGCAACAGGGGGATGGTACGGCGCCGGCGCCGGCGCGGGCGCGGAGTTGTACGCCGCGGGCGCCGGCGGCGCCTGGTACGCGCTCTGCGCGCCGCTGCTCGACGCGAGCTTTCCCGCGCCCCCGCGCACGATGCGGTCCCTCAGCGTGGTCACCGCTTCGCCGCCGTCGGGGACCATGTCGAGGTAGGACAACGCGTCGTCCATGCGTCCTTGCGACGCGAGCGTCTCCGCGTACGAAACCGCGAGCTGAGACAAACCCGCGCTGGTGGTTTGCCCGGTGGCGCGCGTCAGCACCACCGCCTTTTCAAGCACGGAGTGCAGCGCGGAAGGCGCTACTTTGCCTGGGGGCAGCGCGCCGAGCCAGTGGCCCACAGCAGCGTCCACGTCCCCGGCGCACACGTTGCACAGGGTCGCGGCGTGCGCGTCCCCGGCGGCGGCGAGGCGCCCGGCCAGGACGCCCGCGAGGGAGCCCCACTCCTCGGCGGGTGCGTAGGTGCACAGGATCGCGAGGGTTTCGCGCCACTTCGCGAGGGACCGCGATGAGACCAACGCGCCGAGGTCATCCGAAACCACCGCCTTGGCGACGCGCATGTACGGTTTTCGCGCGTTCGCGGCGATGTGCGCGGCGCGCGTCTCTTCCCACAGCTCGGCGCCGCCCACGGACGCGAGCACCAGCGCGTCCGCGTGCCTGCCCGCGGCGACGCACGCATCAACAGCGCCACGGTAGTCGCCCACCACGAGAGCGCGTTGCACCAGCGCATCGGAGGCGTCCATTATTTCGGCGGGCTCCAACGCTGCCGCCGCCGCCGCCGCGGCGCGAAACTCAGCAGCCCGCCGCGCTGCGACCGCTTCGGGCGCCTCGGCGATGGGCGCGGGAGGGGGGGGCGCGGACGGCGCGGACGGCGGCTTGGGCACGCCGCCGTTAGCGTCCAGGTCGTCGAAGAACCCCATGCCGTCGTCGACGGGAGGGGGTGGGGGTGGAGACGCCGGAGCCGCGGCGGCGGGTGCCAGGTTTTCGAAAAACGCGTTCCCGTCCACGGGAGGGAGGGGCGCGGCGGCTGCGGCCGCGTCCGCCGCCGCAGCCGCCGCCGCCTCTGCTTCCGCGGCGTTCTCGGCGTCCGCTTTCGCGGTCGCCGCCGCAACCGCCGCGACCGCCGCCGCCTCCTTCGCTATGAGCGCTTCGCCAAAGTCGAGGTGCTTCAGGAGTTCGCGCCGCGCGTCGTCTTCGAACAGGATTCCCAAGAAACCCCAGGTTTCTTCATCCTCCCCCCCCATTGTCTCGTCCCTTTTGGCGTCGCAGAACCCTTTCAGGGACTCGTTGTTCCCCGCACTTACCGCGCCTTCGAACTCAAAGGAAACCGCCGCGGTCTCCGTCGTCGCGACGCGCATCACGGAAACCGCCGTGCCGCTCGGTTTGTCCGCCGCCGCCTCTTCGCCTTCCCCGACCGCGGGCGCCGCGACCCTCACGCCAAACCCCGCGAGCTGCCCCCCGAACCCGAACGTCGCGCCGCACGGCCTGCGCATCCAAGCAGGCGCTCTTTTCATGGGCTGCTTCGGCGCGGGCTGCGCGACGCCGTACTGGTCAACCGCCCCGCTTCCGATCGAGGGCGCCGACGCTTGCTGCAGGTTGTACAAACCCACCCGCCCGTCGAAGGAGGAGGTTGAGAGCACCCCGGGCGTGGTGGTGGACCACTGCACGTCGAAGTTCCAATTTGAACTGGCGGGAAGCTCGGCCAGGATCTCACCCGCGTCCGTGTCCCAGCACAGCGTCCGGTTGTCCTTCCCACAAGTCAGCAAAAGCCCGGGGTCCGCCTTGGACCACGCCATCGCTAGGACGCCCTTGCTGTGCCCCACGAACTCTCTGGCCGGTGATATGGAGTTCCGCAAATCCCAAATCTGCAGCGAACACGAGCGGTCGTCATCAGACGCGACGATGAGCTGCGTCGCGACTTCCGGGTTCCACTGCATCGCGCTGCAGCGCCGGCGGGAGTTCGGGTCGGTGAAGGAAATCACCGGGCGTTGGCGTTTCAAGTCCCACACCACCGTGGTGCCGTTTAAACTGGAGGACGCCAAGATGTGCTGCACTTTGTTGTTCCAAGCAAGGTAAGACACCTCCCCGGCGTCTGGTTGCCCGGCCCCGCCTTTCAAGGGCGGGTAAAGCGACGGCGTGGTTGGTTTCGCGAGATCCCAAATGCACAGCTCACCATCCTCCGCTCCTGACGCCAGCAGGTTGGGTGAGAACGAGTTCCACTCCAAACCCCTCACCGGGCCGGAGTGCTTCTGCATTTTGGTTAACAAAGCACCGCCCGCGCCATCCGAGGGCTCGGAGCCAACAGGGCTCCCGATGATCCGCGCCGGGTTGTACAAGTTGACGCTCCCATCAACCAACCCGCCCGCGATGAGACCGTAAGGCGTGGACTCGGTCATGTGCGGGCCCCACGCCAAGCGGTGGAAACGCTCGTTCGCCGCAACCGCGCCGCCCGCCAAAGGCATGTCCGTGGACTGGTTGCTGTAATCCAGGGAAAAGATCTGTGGTGATTTGTGTGGGAAGGGTGGTCAGCGACGGACGCTGCGGGAGATCGGGACGTCGAAAACTAAAGATGATGAGATGAGCACGGTGGAATTTCGCACCTCGAGGCACGCCGTGGTGCTGAAGCTCAGATCGATCGCACCGGCCATGGTGCCGGTCGCGATGAACGGTGCATTCGGCGCGAACGCCACCGTTGCGCACCGGTTCACCTGCTTCACATACGGGTGTTGGTACGCCATGGCGTCGCCAGCACCACGCCGCGTGATCCGTTTTGAAATGCCCGCGGCCTCTCTGGCACATTATTTTCAAGCTCAAGATCGCCTCGACTTGACTGGCGAAATTTGCCAAACTCACAGATCCAGCCCCGCTGCTTCCACTTCTCCGGGGTGCGAGGGCGTGCGAGAGACGCACACGCCCGCGGTGACGGTGACGGTGACGGTGAAGCGCGAGGCTATGAATTTCCTGAAGCGCGGCTTCAAGGCGGCGAAGAGCGCGGTCGGTGCTATCTTCGGGGTGCGTCCCTTTCTTCTTCTTCTTCTTTTGTGGAACCCGGTGCACCCGGTGCTTTTCTTTTCTTCGCGAGACGTCTCATCGCGCGACCTCTTCACACCCGCTGACCTTTCCTTGTGTCGCAGGATGAGGACAGTAGCGATTCCGACGGCAGCGGCGGCAGCGGTGAGTGGGCGCACAAGCGCGAGGTGGTGGTGCACAGACCGAAGGACCCGATAGTGCAGTACGCGGTTTCCCGGTACGGCGGGGAGCCGATGGGGGGCATCCAGGGGTTGTGGTGGTACGCCAAGAGTCTGTTTGTGGATTTGGACGGGGACGTGGCGGATGGTTTTTTGGATACGCGTGACACGAAAAACGTGAGTGATACGGACGGTACGGACGAGACAGGGGAAGGGGACGGGCCCGCCTCGAAACTCGCGGTAAAGGCGCTGGTGGAGGTGAGTTGCGTGTCGCGCGGAACGGTGGCGCTGCGACCGGCGTCGCGGGTGGATTGACGATTGACGCGACGGGGAGTGTCGCTATAGGAGTGTGAATAGAAGACTGTGTACTGATACCCGACGAACGAACGTACTACCACGATGACACGCACGTTCATAACAAAAACAAGAAGCAGCGAGAAAAGCACAACGAGCACAACAACGCAAAGTGTTCCTCGGTACTCCACGCTTCCCCGCCAATTCACGCCGACGCGACCGCCGACGTCCTCGGTGGTCACACCGCGACTTCGCCTTGTTCGCTGAGCCCATCGCCCTGGCGCGCCGCGGGCAGGGACTGCAGGAAGAAGGTCCCGGGCCCGGAAAGCCGGGCGAAGAACAAACCTTCGCCCCCGAACACTGCCGCCAACGGCGAGCTCATCATCCGGAGCTGGTAGTTGATGGTGTTCGAGAACCCGACAACCGCGCGCGCGTCCACCACCATCTCCTGGCCTTCCTGCAGATCCTGGCGAATCACCGTGCCGTTCCCACTGATGCACGCGATCCCAGTCCCAGTGAGCTTCTGCATGAAAATAGTGTTCTGGTTGGAAAGGAACAACCGCAAGCCCATCTGGCCGCGCATGAATGTCGAAGCGGCGCCGATGTCGACCTCGCCCTTTTGATTGTAAAAGAAAAGTGTTAGTCTTGTATATCGCGATGTATGGACAACAGTCACCAGCTGAGAGATAAAACAGTCGGCGGGTGGGATTTGGGAAATGCAACACGTACCTTGCTGCACAAATACGAATCGCGCGCGCACAGGAACTCGCCGCCCATCTCGGACAAATCCAACACGATTATTTTGTCCCCCTCTCTTCTTCCGGCGAGGGCGATGTACCCGTCCCTGTTGTCCGTGGCAACGTTTTTGAAGTTGTTCAGAAAGAACGGCTCGCCCGCGAGCAAACGCTGCAGTCCTTGGTACAAACCTCCTTTTAAACTCGTGATGGAGCGCACGTTCGGGGACATGTACGCCATGGACCCGGGCTCGGCGCTGAGCTCCTCGCCGGGTTTCAGCTCCACTTGTACCATCTGCGCATCGGTGCCCATCACCAGGACGCCTTCAGGGAGCTTCAAGTTGGCGTTCGCGGAGACGGCCCTTTTATCCGCCGGTCGCGCGGTGTCGTCAATCACGGCGCCCACGAGTTCTTTTTTCTTTTCTTCGTACACTGAGTGAAAAAAAAAAGTGTCAGTCTTGAGTGTACTGTATGGGCAAACAGTCTACTTGTGCTGTATGCAGGATACTTCCTTTTAATGACTAGTGGACGTCAAAGAGGGGCTTGAAACAGTGTTTGGATTTGGGAAAGGCCCAATACGTACCTTCGTGTCTGGATAACCTCAACCCGGTGTCTACTAACACCGCCAGCGTGACCAGCCCAACCACACCGACCGCCACGGCGACGAACATCCCCCACCCTACTCCCAACGCGATGATGCCCCACATCGCCCCTAAGTGAGGTGCTTTGCCGATCAGGAAGCAATACGCGGACAAGAGGCAGCACAGTAAGATCCACCACAGCCCCGCGGCGCCGCCCCGCACGAAAAAGTTACTCGCCTCCGCATCGGGGTCTTCGAAGTACCACTTATCGTAATCGTCATCTCCTCCTTTGCCTCCGTTGCCGAACCGGCCTCCTCTGTTGTTCCCACCGCCCCCCGTTTCAGTCTGCTCTTCAAGCGTTCCAGGGTCGTTGATGAACGCGCCGGCGCCGAACAAGGCGACCATGCCGACCGCCAGATCCGCCACGGTTTCAATGCCGAGCGCGGGCAAGTTGGTGACCGCGGAGATCGCGTTTGGGAGCCCGAAACCATCGAGCGCGGGGGCGCCCCAGATGCCCTGCAGCGTCTGCGTGATTTCGGGCAAAAGCGCGACGGGGGTGAAAGGCGGGTTTCGCGAGGTCTTCTTCGCCTGTGAAGCACGGTTCGCGGGTTTCAAACACGACACGTTTACCGTTCCAGACGCGAAGGTGGAAGATCGCCTGGCGACGCACACGGGAGCAGCGCCCGCGCCTACGCGCGACACACGCGGAGCGCGGCACCGCAGCCGCGCCGGAGCCGCCGCCCTCGCGGGGGGCACGACGCCCAAGACGCTCATCGCGAGCGCGTCGATGATATTTCCAAGAGGAGGTCTCCACGCGGTGCGGCTTTGAAAAACCTTCCGTCCGCGACGTCCCCTCGAGCGTCTCCTGGAAGACGAACGAAGCGTGCGACTCGTGCGTCCGCGGAAAGGCGGAGCGAGTTTCGAGGTGACGAGGCGCGCCGCCGTGCGCGCGTGTCTCTCACAATGCCTGAGTGAGGCGACGCGGGGGCGGAGTCGAGGACTTCCTTTATCCAAGATCCAACGAGGACGAGAACGACTATGGCTTACTAGTCGGCAATAAATGAACAAATGAGGGGTGCCGAAGTTGGGGAGAATTCTCGACTTCTTCTTTTTTGGCTTCACCTCGTTTCGCTTTCGTCACTTCGAGGATGGCGGCCACGGAGGAGGCCGCGCAGGTGATACCCTCCGCGGAACGCGAGGGCGAGCCTTCTTCCTCCGGTCGCGAGGACGTGGTGGATCTCCTTGACGAGGAAGACGCGGAGCCCCCGGCGATGGTGACTCGAGGGACCAAGCGGCGGGTGTCCGAGAGACTGGCAAACGTGGTAGATTTGACTAAAGAGGAGAGTGACGATGAGAACCCTCCTCGTTGTGAGGAGGTTCAGTTCGTCACCGCAGTGGACTCGCCCCCCCGCCCTCCCCCCGCGGTGACGTCGCACATAAACTGCGCGATATGCATGGATAAGGTCGGGGCGAAGGAACTGGCGAGTACGGTTTGCGGACACGTTTTCTGTTTCGCGTGCATCACGCAGAGTATGAAGACTCTAAAAAAATGTCCAACATGCAGGAAAAGTTTGCGGCCGACGCAGGTCCACCGGCTATACGTGTAATGATGATCGATCCCAAATGACGATCGATGGCGGTACCGATGTGCTTCCGTAGCCCAGACGACGTCGCGGGCGTGAGGAGATTTAGGCGTATGATTTTTGTAAAATATAACTCGATGTACACTACAGTAGCGCTGGTTGTTCAACGCATGTTCCCACCACTACTCATCCGCTTCCTCCACCAAGACCCGCGACCCGTCCTTGACGCCTAGGTACGCGACGTCGTAGTCGTCCGGCTCCAACAGCTCGGGATGCGCGGCGTCCACGTCTTTGTGGAACAGTTTCTGTTTGTGGACGCTGACTTTGAACAGCTTCTCGCACAGCAGTTTCAGTTTCGCGACGGAGAGGGACGCGGGAACCTTTTTAGTCACCGGAGCTTTTTCCCCCGCGGACGCCGCGACGCACACCAAAGTAACCTCAATCAAGTCGTCCCCCATGGTGCCGTCGCCCGTTTTTCTGGAAACCGACACGGAAAGCTCGCCGTAGGACCCGAGCAACGCTTTTAGCCGCGGGTGATTCGCCGCGACGGCCTCGCTGCCTGTTTGCGCGGCTCGCGTGCTCGGTACGGCGGAGGCTGCGTCGGAGGGGGGTGCGTCTTCTTCCGCAGTACCCCCACCGTCCTTACTCACGACGTCGACTTCATTACCGTCCTTCGCAAGCTCACTGGTCTTCACCAAACCGAGCACGCGTCGTAGGTACCGGATCTCCGCGTCTTTGCGTTCCTGGTCCGCGATTAAGCTCCCGTTGAGCTGCGTGAGGCGCGACACCCTGGCCACGATTTCGTGCCGCGTCGCCGCGCTTTCCACAACTGGGTTGCCGCTGACCCTAACTTCGGTTAAGTTTGGGAAGTTGTCCAGGGAATCAATTGATTCCCAGTCCTCGATCGCGTTGTCCGCCAGAAACAAACCCACCAGGCTCTGGAAAGGAACGAAGGCTTTGGTATTATTTTCTTCTGTGTGCGTTTCGGGGTACCGGACGCTTCGTATTTTGTTCCCGCCGAGGTGCAGTCTTTTCAGGTTTTTCAGCTTTGATAGTTTCTCTATTTCTCCCCAGTCCTCCAAATCATTGCCCTCCAGGTTCAACCCATCCAGCATCTTCAAGCCGCTTAAGTCCTTGTCCAGGGTTTCAATGCCGCAGTGCGCCACGCTGAGTTGTTTCAGGGACGTTATGTTCGCCGCGATGCGTCGCGCGCTGACCCAGGAACATTGGGACTTGTTTAAAAGGAGCCGCGTCAGGTTGGCGAACGGCGAGGGGGCTGGCAATTGCGTGGTAGGCCACACCGCCCTTACCCCGGTAAGATCAAGCTCCTCCAGATTAACGAACTCCTCGCCGAACCGTTTTATGGAGTGCCAGTCGCAAAACAAGTTCCCGCCGAGGTCCAGGATTTTCAACGCGTCCGCGGCGACGCCGCATCGCGCCGCCTCCCCGGGCGGGCCCGCGTCCGCCACCTGCTCGTCGGGCAGGTAGAGCCGGTCCAGCGCCAGAAGCGCGGCGATTGGGTCCTCGTCTTTTTTCAAACACAGCTCAATTTCTATTTTCCGCCCGTTCGCGCTTTGCACGTACGCGCGTTTCTCGTCCGCTTCGGTCTCGGTGTTGTCTGGACCTTTCCCACCGCCTTTCATGGACACCGCGCCTTTGCCATCCAAGTACTTGCGTTTGATCGCGGCGGCGAAGCTTATTGACGGTTTTATTTTGTGCACCCTCAGGAAAGACGCGGGTTGGTGCGTGCCTGCTTCCGAATCGGAAGCATTGGTGCAGTCGAAGTATCTCTTCCCGTCGTGGCTGCCGTCGTGCTTGCCCCTCGTAGGGTCGTCCCACTCCACCCCGACCCAAACGCCATCCTGCCCTTGCACAGATCCGACCCACCGAACCGTCGCGCGCGCACCGTCGTGCGTCTCGATGCGTTTGCCCAGCGCGGCGTACGGGGGGACACCCATGCCAAACCCGACGATGAAGAAGGGGGGTGGGCCTCGATGTGGGCAGGCACGGGCCTCGACTCCCGATTTGGTTGGCACCCTAAATGTGACTGCAGTCAAATATTTAAAATCGCGGTGGGCACTCCTGCTCGGATTGGTCGAGGCTCGAGGTCGGCGCGCGCTGCTGGTCGTATCGCGTCACTTCTCGCGGCGCTCCGCGTCCGGTGGTTCGGCTTCGACCCGTTTGGGTCACGAAGGTCGACGCCATGGCGTCCGTGGCGCCGGACCAGGCGCAGACGACCGCGGACGCGCTTATGTTCCTGGCGCACGAGTTCGTGGCCGACGATTGCCCTTTACAGGCGGTGAAGTGCTACGAAGCCATTTGCGACAAGAACAACTTGACGATCTTGCCTCTTCCCGAAGCGAACGCGCGTCTTGCGCTTGCGAAGTTGCTGTTGCAGTACACCGACAACGTGCACCGGGCGAAGACGCACCTTGAAACCACGCAGATGCTTCTGCGGTCCGTGCACGGCCACGAACACGCGAAGTGCCGCACCTTCAGCGGGCTTTCCAAGTGTTACAAACTGATGGGTCCGGATCTGCGCCGGCAGCGCGCGGACGCCACGCAGAAGGGCCTCGACTTGTCAATTGTCTCTGGAAAGAAGTGCCCTGCAGCGGAGCGCGGTCACTGGCAGCAGTGGCAGTTCCACTTCCTGCTGGAAAAGGCGGAAACCAAGATGAGCGCCGGGGACTTCAGGCTGGCGCGCAAGACGCTCACGGAGGGCGCCGCGGCGGCGCGCGCCGCGGGCGACGCGCGCGCCGGGTGCGCCTTCGCGTTGGCGCAGCTGCAAAGAGCCGTGGCGCAGAGGGTGGCTGGATCGGGGGCTGGTTCTGGGGAGGCGGTCGCGGTTGAGCAGGCAGACACGGCAATGCAGGCGCTTGAGCTCGAAAAAGGGGAAGAAAGCGTGGCGCACACCAAGCTGCACCACCGCGTTTTGAGAGCGCTGACGTCGTTGGCGGCGGGAAACGTGGGCGCCGTGGGTGTTGGCGCGAGCGCGGAGTTGCTTATTTTGGTTAAAAAAAGTAAGGAAAAGGAAGAAGCGCAACGGGAGGGTGACGAATCGAACCGAGGCACCACGAATCGCACGCACCGGGACGCAGCGGCTCGACGAAAAAACGCGGTGCTAGGAACGGGCGACGACGACGCCGGCACGTGGCTCCCCGCGCCCGCCGCGCGCGCGCTCGCGCGGTTGCTCTGCGCGGAAACCCAAAGGCCGACCGGGCAGTTCAGTGACGCGCGCGCCGAGCTTGAAAACGCGGTGTTGGAGTGCGACGAGTCTCTGTCCGAGCTCGGTGTGTTGCCGGAGGGCGGCGACGCAGTCGCGGCGAGTCAGGAGGAAGACGCGGAGAGGGCGGCGGAGGCGAGAGCGAGCGTCTCCAAGACAGCGAAGAAAAAAGAAACCGCGCCGTCCCGTTCTTCTTCTTCGCGGCGTTGGGCCGGGTCCGAAGCCGACCTCGCGCCTCGCGCCGCCCACGACGCGATGCCCTACCTCGTCATACGCATGCTCGCGATGCAATCTTTAGTGGGTATCGACCTTACGTCGACGCGGGTGGACGAGGCGGCAGGTCGGGCGGAGCAGATGCGCGCCATGGTGGAGGCGTTTCCGCGGACACTGCGCAGATGCGCCGCGGCGGCGGACCTGGTGGAGGGCCAGGTGCTGCACTCGGTGGGCCAGTCCGCGGAAGCCGCGGTGCGTTTCGCGGCTGCAGCGGAAACGGCGGAGGCGTTCGGGTCCCCGGGTACCCGGGACCTGGCGTGCGTGTGCGGTGCCCTAGCCGAGCTCGCGGACGGCTCGCCACCCGCGGTAAGCCGGGCGCTGAACTTGGTGCGGCCGGTAATCGCGAGGCACGAACAAAGCGCCGCGGCGGCGCTCGCGCTGGACGCCGCTTCCGGCAAAAAGGAAGAGACCGCATCACCTAACTACGCGTATCAAGCCGCCGCTTTGTTCGTGTCAGGGTACGCCGCTTTTCGACAAGGCGGTATCTCCCAGGAAGCCAAGCCCAAACTAAGCCGGGCGCTGAAACTCGCGCACTCGCAGTGCTGCAACCACCAGCTCGTGGCGCAGTCGCTTTCGCTGATTGGCACGATCGTGCTTGACACGCGGGGCGGGGATTTAGGGCAATCTCTGGACATGCTGCAGAGCTCGTTCACCCTATCGAAAGCACAGGAAGACATGCCCGCGCAGTTGGGGTGCTTGAGGGGATTGCTAAGGCTGCACCGCCTACGAGGAAGCGCCCAAGAAGAACAACACGCGCTGACTTCGTACCACCGGCGGAAACTAAGCGCGTACGACGCGCTCCTCGCGGCGGCGGTGGAGGACGAAACGCGACTAGCGCGACTCGCCGCGGGAGGCATCGAGTTGGACGACGAAACCGCGATGGACGAGGACCACCTCGGGTAGGACGTAAGGACCTGGTGTGGGGGCACGCGAGACGAACGATTGTAAAAACGCTCTCTAAACAGAAGTATGCATTCCATTCACCTCTGCTCTAAAAACGCACGCTAAAACTCGTCGTCCGCGATATTTCTTTTCCACTCCAATTCCGAGGGTCGTGGCATTTGATTCAGTCGAGCGCGCGCCAGGCTCGGGGTGCGGCGATGAACCACAATCACCACGACCATGCGGGTGCGATGGGGATGATGTCTGGCGACGGCGCGGGGGGCGAGATGGGTGGCATGCGCGCCGGGGGGGGCATGCCCGTGGCTTTCGATTTTGGCTGCGAGGTGACGCTGTTTTTCGACGCATGGGCCACTTCGACCGCGTTTCAGTACCTCGTCGCGCTCGTGGGGGTGTTCACGCTGTGCATCGCGCAGGAGCGTTTGTTTTACTTCCGGACCTCGCTCCGTCTAGGCGAAGGCGTCTTCGCGAGGGAGGACCTCTCCGCACCAATCGTGCCCAAGCCGTACAGGTGCGTCTGTTGTTGGGTGTTGCAAAGTCTTGCAAAATCCTCCCAAAGTCGACCCGTTCATTGCATTCATCATGTTTGTCGCACGCTCGGCACGCTCTGCCCCTCTCTGACCTCCGTTCCCCCCGCTCATCGCGTCCCTCTCACCAAACTTCACCCCAAAAGCGTCCCCAACGTCCGCCAGCGATCACTAGGAACGTTCCTGTACGGCGCGAATCTCGTGTCTTCGTACCTGGTGATGCTGGCGGTGATGACGTGCAACTTCGGCGTCTTCGTTTCGGTCGTCGCCGGCCTCGCCTCTGGGCATTTTTTGTTCGCGTCCAGGCGCCCGCTCGCCGCGGGCCCCACGAACTCGGAGGCGTGCCACCCCGAGTACTGAACATCGCCCAAGGCGTCTGGACTAGAAAAAGATGACGGCGAACGATTTAAAACTTGTTTAGATAGAAGTACTAGACTTGTGGTAGTCGAGAATGTATTGTTACGTGTTTCGTTTCAAATCCCAACGCCGTCTCATCGTCTATTCCCTCTCCTCAGCCTAAAATATCGTGGAAGTATATGCTCAACACGAACCTCGTGGGGTTGAACCCCGCGAATATCGCGATTGGCGTGAGGGCGGTTGTTAAATACGCGGGGTACAGAAACACGGTGGTCCGGTCCAAAAACGGCAACGCGGCGTACCCAAGGAAGGTACAGTAGTGGTAGTAACACAAAGACCCGCAGTACAGCGCACACGACGCGATCCTGGGTAAAAGCCCGGTGGTGAGCAAAAGCGGCGACAGCACCAGTTGCACTAAGTACAGCGTGATACACGTGGGAAAAAAAGCGTTGACGTGAATGTCGAACGCGAACAGCCACTCCACGCGCTGCTCCACGGCGTGCGAGTGGTTGGCGGAGCGCGCGCGCAGAAATCGATTGGCGAGGAACCAATTCGCGGTCGCCACTAACGCCCCTAACGTGACGTAATCAACAAGCACAGCGCACAACGTGACGTAACCAGTCTGTGCCAATGCGTGGCTGTAAAACGCGCAGTAAAGTAAGGTCACAAAACACACCAGCAAACCGGTGAGCACCACGAACGCGGGATCATCACGCGCCCACCGATTTTTGGTCTGCTTTCTGTACGTCGTGTGTCGGTACACCAAACGCGGGTTGACGCACATCAACCACGCCTGCCACGCCGTGTACTCCAAATCCATCTGCCGCCACTTCAACAGACGCCGGACGTACGGAGGGAAACCGCTGCCGCGGTACCGCTGGGGCGGGACCTTCAGGGGAAGCGTGGGTACCATGGGTTGCAATTTCGCCAACGAATCTGTCTGTCGTGTATAAGTTATCTCGTCCGCCGGTCCCCGATCGCCACCTCCTGACGTCGTGGCCCGCGGTTCCGTGAAATCTGACACCACCGGATTAGGAACGCGACGCGCGTGCGCGACGAAGCACCGCGGGAGCGTCACGCCGCGTAACGCCCTGCCCACGCGCGGCGAACGAAGTGGGAAGGCAGCGCACCGACACGGAACAATAATCACCCGCGAGTCCTCACTCACGTAAGGTCTCGTCAGTTTTTCTGTCGGTTCAAACGGCTTCACCGATCAGATCGATGGCCACGTCGCGTCACAACTACGCACGCGCGGCACGACGCGCGCGGTGTGACACGTTCGGCGGTTCGCCTCGGATCTCCCACGAGGAAAGGGCACCATGGCCGTCGCGGTGCAGACCATGCCCTTGGGCAGCGCCTCTGGGTTGTTGAGCATGCTCGAGGAAGACCAGACCCAGCTCCAGGTCGCGGCGCTGACGAGCCTGAACAAGGTGATCGACACGCACTGGGCGGAGGTGGCGAGCTCCATCTCCGTAATCGAGGCGATGTACGAAGACGAGTTCTTCGCGCAGCGTGAGCTCGCCGCGTTGCTCGCGTCCAAGGTACGTAAGGAGCCGGTCGTCGCCGTCAACGTCAGCGTCCACGCGTAGTCACCTTTTTCATCGAGGGTTAGCCGTGCCCACCAACCAGATCTGAGATCCGTTTCCCCCATCCCTCTCGCAGGTCTTCTACCACCTCGGCGAACTCGACGACGCCTTGAACTACGCGCTGTGCGCGGGTTCCCTGTTCGACGTGAACGAAACCACCGATTTCGTGCAAGCCATGCTCAGTACGTCCAAAAGCACGCCCGGATGCCGCGACGCGTGACCCGCGGTTCCCCATCGGGCGAAAGATCTTCGTTTGCGCTTCTTCATTCTCCGAACTGACTCTTCTTTTTTTACCCTTTTCTTTTTCCCTCGTCCCTCAGCCAAAGCGATCGACGAGTACATCGAGCGCCGGTCCTCTCCCGAGTCTGAGGACGAAATCGACCAACGACTCACCTCTGTGGTGGAGCGCATGTTCGACCGGTGCTTCCGCGATGACCAGTACCGCCAGGCCATCGGCGTGGCGCTTGAAACGCGGCGGCTGGACAAGCTGGAGGAAGCGGTGGCTTTGTCGCCGAACCCGGGCGAGAGCTTGGCGTACGCCACAAAGGCGTGCCAGACCTTGGTCACGTCAAGAGAGTTCCGTTTGCGAACGCTAAGGGCGCTCGTGAAGATGTACGAAACCGTTTCAGGCGCGGAAACGGACCACCTGAACGTGTGCCAGTGTCTGATGTTCCTGGACGACGCGGAGGGGGTGGCTCTGATTCTGGGGAGCCTGGTGGACGGCGCCGAAGATGAGCGGCTGCTGGCGTACCAGATTGGGTTTTCCCTGCACGAAAACGAAATCCAGGCGTTTCTGAACAAAGTCTCGGCTCAGCTCGTGCCGGTTGCGGGCGCGGGTGACACTACGGAAACAGATGGCATGGACACGGAAAAGGATGGGGAAGAAAAACCCGTGGGCGAACAACCCGTCGCGCCGCGCGCGTTGCTTCGCTCGGTGCTTTCCGGCGAGCTCCCCGTGGCGCTGCACCTGGAGTTTTTGTTTTCGCACAACTCGTCTGACTTGCTTCTTTTGAAACAAATCAGAACCGCGGTTGAGTCGCGGAACAGCGTGTGCCACAGCGCCACAGTGCTGTGCAACGCCCTGATGCACGCTGGCACCACTGTGGATACGTTTCTGCGGGAAAACCTTGATTGGCTGTCGCGCGCCACGAACTGGGCGCGCTTTTCCGCAACGGCGGGTATGGGCGTGATTCACCACGGGCAACTCAGTGAAGGGCGGACGCTGATGGGGCCGTTTTTACCGCGGGAAGGCGCCAGCGGCGGGGGCGCGCGTCCGTCGCCGTACACCGAGGGTGGCGCCTTGTACGCGTTAGGGCTGATTCACGCGAACCACGGCGAAAACATTCTTCCGTTTTTGCTGGAATCCGGGAGGTCGAGCAACAACGAAGTCATTCAGCACGGCGCGTGCCTCGGCCTAGGCCTCGCCGCGCTAGGCACGGGGAACGAAGAGGTGTACACGGACATGTTCCGCATTCTGCGCACGGACGGCGCCGTCGCAGGGGAGGCCGCCGGGATCGGGATCGGGCTTCTTCTCGCCGGCCTAGGCCCCGAGACGAAACAAAGGGAAATCCTAAACTACTGCCACAAAACGGCACACGAGAAGATCATCCGCGGGTGTTCCGTGGGTTTGGCGCTCACCGCGTACGGCAAGGAGGAGTCCGCGGAGCCGTTGGTGGAACAAATGGTCAGGGACTCCGATCCCATCATTCGGTACGGCGGGGTACTCGCCGTGGCTTCGGCGTACGTCGCCACGGGCAACAACGCGGCGGTGCGCCGATTGCTGCACGTCGCCGTCTCCGACGTCAGCGACGACGTCCGCCGCGCCGCGGTCATGTCCCTAGGGTTCGTGCTGTGCTCGACTCCCGCGCAGTGCCCCAGGGTCGTCGGCTTGTTAGCCGAGTCCTACAACCCGCACGTTCGGTACGGCGCCGCCATGGCCGTGGGTATTTGCTGCGCCAGCACCGGGATGAAGGAAGCGATCGCTTTGTTGGAACCCATGCTCACGGACCCGGTGGATTTTGTGCAGCAAGGCGCTTTGATCGCCACGGCGATGGTTTTGATCGAACAGAGCGAATCGAACTTGGCGCCGTTCCGTAAGCGCCTTTCCGGTCACATCAACGACGAGCGCGAAGTGACGATGACCAAGATGGGCGCCATCATGGCGCAGGGCATCGTGGACGCAGGTGGTCGGAACGTGACAATCGGGCTGCGCGCGAAATCCGGGTTCCCGCGCATGACCGCCGTCGCCGCCATGCTCGTTTTCACGCAGTACTGGTACTGGTACCCGCTTTCGTACTTCGTATCCCTGACCTTCGTACCAACTGCGTTTGTTGGGCTGGACAGCACGCTAAAGATGCCGCACTGCTCCGTCACTTCGCACTGCAAGCCGTCACTGTTCGCGTACCCCGCGCCCACGGTGGCGGACGACAAGAAGGACAAAGGCGTGGTCGTGAAAGCCGTTTTGTCCACCACCGCCAAGGCCAAGGCGAAGGCGGCAAGGAAGGTTGCGTCTAGTGTCGCGAAAGCGGAAGGCGGCGGCGTGGAAGACGTCGCCATGGATACAGATGAGAAGACGGAAGAGAAGGATGCTGAAAAGAACGGGGAGGATGAGACGAAGGCGGAGACGGATACGACCCCCGAACCTTTAAAAGAGGAGCTGGCGAACCCGGCGCGCGTGACGCCGGCGCAGGAACGTTTCGTGAAGTTCGAGACAGGCTCGCGATTCGTCCCCGCGGTTTCCTCGATGAGCACGAAAACACGGGGCTTCGTGGTGCTGAAAGACACCACACCTAGCGAGGAGGTGGAGTACGTCGCGTCAACGAGGACGATCGTGCCGGGAGTGACCGGTCCCGCTGCAGGCGCGGCGGGCGCGGCGGCCGCCGCGACGGAGGAACCCGCCGCCCCGGAGGCGTTCGAGTTTGACCCCGACGACGTGTAATCGCGATTTGACGCGAGGTGGGAGTTGGACGTGCGGGAGAGGGTCAGGGTCCAGCGTGTAACGAGCGCATATTTTTGCTCGTCGGGTGTTCTCTAGTCAGTCTCTTCTCGTCAGTACTTGTAGTCTCTCACCACGATGGCAGAGGTGATGCCGTTTCCATTCTGCAACCGTGGTTTTCCTTTCCGCAACCGTAACTAACATCGCAGTTTGACCCGCACCTGTCCGCGCATGTCCGCTTCCGCGAGCTTTTCGCGCGTGCCGCGGACGCACGCGCCGTGGACCACGCGACGTGCGTCTCGTTCTCGTCGCACCGCGACGCGCGTTTCCGTGTCGAGCTCGGTGCAGACCGAGACGCACGTCACCGCAGATGGAATCCGGCTGGAAGTTTTCATCAAGCGCGCGGCGTCGTCCTCATCGTCCAAGCCGCCTATTGTGTTCGTCCACGGATCCTACCACGCCGCGTGGTGTTGGAGTGAGCACTTCTTTGAGTACTTCGCGAACAAAGGACACGACTGCTACGCGATTTCCATGCGCGGCCAGGGCGGGAGCGACATGCCTCCCGACCCTGACTCGGCAGTCGCGGGAACGATCGAGACGCACGCGACGGACGTTTCCGGGTTCTGCGCGTCACTGCCGACCGCCCCCGTGCTCGTGGGGCACTCGTTCGGAGGGTTAATTGCGCAGGCCGTTTGCACGGTGAACAAAGCCGATCTGGTCGGCCTGGCGTTGCTGGCGTCGGTGCCTCCGACCGGCAACGGCCCGATGGTTGGCCGATTCATGCGAAAATCGCCTTTCGCATCGCTGAAAATCACTTACGCCTTCGTCGCCGGGGCGTTCAAATCAAACCAAAAGCTGTGCCGCGAGTGTTTCTTTTCCAAAGACTTGCCGGATGAAACCCTCAAGAAACACATGGCGCAAATCGCGACCAGCTGCAACGTTCGGCTGCTTGACCTGAAAGCCATGAACAAGTCGTTGCCCGTTCCGAAACCGGCAAATGGATGTAACGTTTTCGTCATGGGAGGCTCGGACGACTTCGTAGTCGACGTCGAGGGCGTTTTGGAAACCGCGGAGTGGGGACACACTAAGGCTGTTATTTTAGAAAATACAGCGCACGACCTGATGCTGGACACCCGGTGGGAAAAAGCAGCGGAGGCGTTGGAGGGGTGGATGGGGAGCATTGGGAAAGAGTGAGCGCGAAACGCCGTTGTTACTTTTTTGTTGTTACTTTTTTCTATTCACTACTCTCGTCGTCGTCGTCGTCGCCGTCCGAATCTTCAGACGAACTGTCGTCGTCCGATTCGTAACTCGAACTGTCGTCGTCCGATTCGCAGGTTCCGTCGCTTTCGATGTACCCGAGGTCTGCCGCCTTATCTCGCGTCGATGCGGTCCACGGGCAGCCGTTCGCGCGCGCCCATTGAAGCACCTCGAGGTGCCCACCCTTCGCCGCCGCCGCGCACGTTTTCTGGTCCCACGGGCAGCCGTTCCCGCGCGCCCACTGCAGCGTCTCCAAATGCCCGCCGTTCGCCGCCATCGAGCACGTCCCCGTGTCCCACGACGCGCCGTTCGAGCGCGCCCACTGCAGCACCTCGAGATGCCCGCCTGACGCCGCCATCGAGCACGTCCCCGAGTCCCACGGGCAGCAGTTCGAGCGCGCCCACTGCAGCACCTCGAGGTGTCCGTGACTTGCCGCCCCCCAGCACGTCCACTCGTTCCACGGGCAGCCGTTCGCGCGCGCCCACTGCAGCACCTCGAGGTGGCCGTGCTTTGCCGCGTACCAGCACGTGTATGTGTTCCACGGTGCGCTGTTCGCTCGCGCCCACTGAAGCATCTCGAAGTACCCTCCCCCCGCCGCGTGAGAGCAGGTCTGCACGTGCCACGGGCAGCCGTTCGCGCGTGCCCACTGCAGCACCTCGAAATGCCCGCCCTTCGCCGCAGAAAAGCACGTATCCTCGTCCCACGGACAGCCCTCCGCTCGCAACGCCTGCAACTCTTCCAGCTGTCCGCTCCTCGCCGCTGCCTGACAAAGGCGTTCTCGACGACGCAGGGGACCTCGCCGTTGCAGGCGCTTCAACACGCTTAAACGTCCGAGCTCCGCGGCACGCTTTTCATTAAGCTCCTCAAACTTAAGCCCCGTTTCTGCCACCGTGTCGCGCATCACGCGGCTCACCGCTGGGAGCCGTGCGAGATCGGCGGGGTCGTCGAAATACTCTGTTATGAGAACGTGAGTGGCGACGAGGTGGTTGGGAAGGCCGGGGATGGCTTCTTGCGCGTCACGCTTTTGCTTTCGCGCACGAGTTTCCATACCGAGCGTCGCGTTGGAAGACATCGCGGAGGGTGTCGTGCGCGCGTCGTTGTGCGTTCAGGCTTCTGAGAAAGCTTTACATGAGTCCGAAAATTCCCGAAAATTCGTGGCCTCTGTAGAGGTGTTTTTTGTTGACGTCGACGTGTCTCGTCTGCCGGCACTTTCCCCGGCGCGTGCGTCGTTGCCCGTGCGTTTCGAGCATGCCCGAGCTTCCCGAGGTTGAGTCCGCGCGCGCTTTGTGCGAGTCGCACTGTTTAGGCGCGACTGTTGTGTCCGTGGCGTTCCTGGAAGATGGGTCCTTCGACGAGAAAATCTTCGCCGGGACATCTGCTCTTGAATTCCGGGACGCGCTGATAGGCAAATCCTTGCTCGACACGAAACGACATGGGAAGCACATGTGGTGGGAACTGGGTGTGAAGAATTGTAAAGGCAAAGGCAAAGACAAAGACAAAGGCACTGATACCACGAGCGACGTCTCGCCGCTGTTCCACTTCGGCATGACTGGTGCGATGAGCGTGAAAGGCAAAGGCGCGATGAAGTACAAATCCTTCGAAGTGGATACCACCACCTGGCCGCCCCGGTTCGCCAAGCTCGTCGTCGAGTTCGACACCGGTGTGTGCCTTGCGTACACGGACCCGAGGAGGTTCGGCAAGATACGCCTGGTACAAGGCGTAGTGACTGAACAGCCACCCATCAGCCTGCTGGGATTTGACCCACTGCTCGCCATGCCGGACGCCGCGACATTCGCGGAAAAGTTTGCGAAGCGAGCGGCGCCGATCAAAGCCGTATTGCTGGACCAGAAGGTAGCGGCGGGTATAGGGAATTGGATCGCAGATGAGTGTCTGTATCAATCCAAAGTGCATCCGGAGACGCTGGCGAAAACGCTGACCACGTCAAAGCTGGGTTTGATTCGCGAAAAGATGAGCGAAATCATCATTGCGGCGTGCAAAGCGAACGCCGACGCCGACAAATTTCCAAAAGAATGGCTGTTCCATTCGCGGTGGGGAAAGGTCGCGGGGTCAATGAACGGCCACCGAATCAAGTTCATCACCGTGGGAGGACGAACCACCGCGTTCGTGCCCGGGGTGCAAAAGAAGGTCGGGATAGAATTAAAAAAGGAGGCGAAGTCGGCTTGGAAGGTGTGCCTGCCTAAGAAGAACAAGCGCGAAGCGGAACCCAAAGACTTGCCAAAGAAAAAGGCGAAGAAAGCGCCTCCAGTGAAGGTCAAGGCGGAGAGCGGAGTGAAGGTAAAGGCTGAGCCTGCTATAAAGCAGACCCTCAAGACAGAGACCATAAAGAAAAAGGCGCAACCGAAGCGAAAGTAATGCATAAATATCAATTATTTATTATACGTCTATCGTTCCCTTTGCGGCGGCGGCGGCGAGAAGTCTCCTGCTAAGATGGCACCTTTCAGTTCATCCAGCTGTCGTTTTTCCATCTCGCGCTTCTTCTTGGCGCTCTTCAGCCCCAGGGCTGATTTGATTTTATACGTCACGCTTTTCGCTCGCCGGCGTTCCTTTTCAAGCTCCACGCCTTTGTGAATCCCCCGCTCCATGCTCCGCCGCACCACATCTGTGTCATCGGCCTCCAGCTCCAGGGCGACGGACGGCCGACGCACGCGGTCCAGTTCCTTGAACCCCTCTGCTCTTCCCTCGTCCCGCGCCTCTCTCAACATGGCTTCCATGTCCTCGAACCGCTTATCGATGCGCTCGTCCACCAGATTCGTGTTGACCATCACCTGCGGCCTACCGTGGCCGCTCATCATCGCCTTCGCCGCGTTGTACTGCGCCTCGGACACTTCTGAGAGTTCACGCAACCGCCCCTCCAACTTCCCCAGCACGTGCGTCTCCACTTGAGTAGCTACTTTTTCAAGTTGTGTCTCGAGCGCGTCCACCGCGGTCGCGGCTTCGTCCGCGAACCGATTGGAGTCACGCGCGGCTTGGTGCGCTTCTTGTATTGCTTTCAGGAGCTCGGGGTCTTTCGATCGCTTGGTGGGGACCGCGAGCGGGGGTGAGCTGATTGGGGACAGAATTACCGTCCTTATCGGCACCGCGTCCAGAATCCCAACCCTCCACAGCAAAACGTGCGCCTTCTTTTCACCCGGGGGGTTCAATTTGCTCGCCGCGAAAAGAGACACTTTCTGGACACCACGCCTGGTGTGTCGTCGCAACACTTTGTTCGCCCGTAGGGCTTTTCCGAAGTAAACAGGCACAAACACATCCAGGGCCACGAAAACAACCACGTACGCGGCGAGGAAATCTTGAAAGTTGTACAGAAACACGGAATCGGGGTGCTTGCGCTTAGCGGCGACGTACGCGGCGTAAAAGAAACCGAACGCGCCTTCCCATGAGTACGTGGCTTTCACAAACGACCGCGGCGCGCGCACTGCGAACCACACCAGTGCGCGTACGATTCGGAAGCTCAGGAAGAATGACCAGACCAGCGCGCCGATTGCGCGCACGAGCGTTCGCGGCAAATTAGTCACCGTCTTTGTGACCGTCGCCAGCGCCGTCGCCGCCGCCCGCGCGCGCCGCGCCGCCCACCGTCGCCGCCGCAGCTCCCGGTTCGCAGCGAAGCTCCTCCAGTACTTCTGAATCACCAAAGCGCTCCGTTCCATCTCCTGCACTCGCACGCAACGCACCGCGTGCTTCACCAGCGTGTTTACCAGCGTCTTGCGCGACTCACTTTCCACGAACGATTCAGCAGAGGGGGGGAGTTTGTGGGAGTTTCCCGCGAACGCGCGGAAGCCGTTGGCGAAGGAACCGGTGCTGGACATGGTGGACTGTAACGTGCTCGTGATCGTTTTCGTCTCCGTGCCCGCGGACTGGCTGAACAGCGACATCGTGGCCTGTTTGGGGAGGCCGGTCTCCTCAGAAAGAACTCCCCGGAATTACGGGACGAATGCGGAAAACCACCCCTACACGCTACCGCGCGCGAGGCGGCGAGGACGGGCGCGAGAAAACACCCTGGGCGCGGATTTCAGGAGACACGCGGTACACACGCGACTCGTCGAGTCCAGACGACGAAGCGGCAGTGCCTACGCGACAGTGCGAGGGGTGACGCGCGTCGTTGTGCGGGTTTCAGTTGCCCGAGGCGAGACACGTCGGGGTGTTATTGCACGGGTAAAAAAAAGAAGGGCAAAAGGGGAGAAAGGGGGACAAGGACTAGAATGGCAAATCGTCGTCGGGCCAGTCTCCCCCCAGAAAAGAAGGGAGCTGGTTCGCGGATTTGTTCACCAGCACGGAGAAACCACCCGCGCCGCCCATACCGCACAGCGGCGGCGTGTATCTTCACGGCGGGCCGGGGTGCGGGAAGAGCTTCGTGATGGACCTGGCGTACGTGTGCTTGCCCGGCCGGCACGGGGTTGAAAAAAAAAGAGAGCACTTCCATTCCTTCATGTTGAGGTACGTATTGCGAGTTTCCCAAATCCAGGCACGCTGTTTGCCAACACAAGACTGACACTTTTGTTTTACATGCTAAGCAAGCACCACGCGCTGCACAAGCTAGGGCAGTGCAAGGAAACGAAAGCGAGGGACACCGTTGCGATGTACGCCAGCAATATCGCGGCGAACGCGTCCGTGCTGTGCCTTGACGAGTTCCAAGGTACGTATTGGGCCTTTCCCAAATCCAGGCACACTGTTCGGCCCGATTACGGGTGACTGTTTGCTCATACACACACGAAAGACTGAAACTTTTCTTTTACAATCCCAAGTCGTGGACGTGGCGGACGCGATGATCATCCGGCGGCTTTTGGACCAGCTGTGGCAAAAAGGCGTGACGCTCGTGACGACGTCCAACCGCGCAGCGCCCAAAAAACTGCCCAAAAAACTTTTGGGGATTGGAAAAGTCTCCGCGAGAGAAACGCGCCGAAAAACACTCTTCTGTCTTCTCTCTTCTCAGCGAGAAACGCGAACCGTTTCGAAACCTTCCCCGTCGACTGCGGTCTAATCCGCGTCGATGACGATGACGTCCTCTCCCTCTTCCTCTTCCGCCGCGGTGCCCCCCGAGGCGTCCGCCGCTTCCATGATGATCTCTTTCGTTTTCGCCAAAAGCGCGGGCATCAACGCCCGGAACTTGAACCCCTCCGGCTTCGTGGTGCTGTCCTCCAGGTTCCTCCACTTATCTTTCAAGTCAACGGAGCTGCGCTTGGGGAAGTCCGAAGTCGCCCAAATCGCCTTTCGAATCTGGGCCCACTCCCCACGCCCGAACTTTCGGATCCCATCAAGCAACGCATCCGCCTCCTCGCCCGTCCACCGCCTTTCCGGTTTCGTCTTGGCGCCCACGGAGGCCCTTGGCTCTCATACGTCCGTCGCGTCGACATCGCCGTCCGAGTTCGTCACCACCAGCGCACGCGCCGCGTTCGTGTCCGCGAAAAGAATCTCGCGCGCTTTCGCCATCGCCCCGGTACCGTCCGGGTACGGGACGAAGTACTCGTGAACGTCGCGCGCCCATTTTTTGGACACGCTAGGAATCGTCGCGGTGAAGGACTTGCGGAGCGTGTTGCCGTTCGTCTTCTCGTCCATAAGCGCACTCGCGGGAACCAGGAAGAACCCGTGACTGAAGTTTTCGTTGATGAAGTGATTGCCGAGGTGAACCCAAAGAAAATCAAAGTCCGTCGCATGGTACGGTTGCTTTCCCACCAGCCCGCGGTCGCGCAGAAGTGTACATTTCGCGCTGTCGTCCCCACGGTTTGCGAGTACCACCGCAGTCTTGCTTTGAATTCTGTACTCGGTCGTTTTCCCGTCGTCGCCGGTGAGCTCGAGATACTCGTCAAACGCTTGACCGTCAACCTCCGGAGAGCGCAAACAGTGTCCGAGCTTCGGGAACAACTTTGCTCGTCTCTTCGCGTTGTCCTGCTCTTTCTCCGTTGAAGCCGCCGCACGCGGGCGTTTACGCGGCGTGCCCGGACCCGACGCCGCTTCTGACGCCGCGTGATCTAGATGCGACGACAGAATCTCCGCCAGCGGCGTCGCGACGTCTTCGCAGTTCTCTTGCCATCCCGCGGCGGCGGCGTCTGGGACTCCGTTTCGTTTCGTCACGTGACCGGAAGTCAATTCTTCCGTTTCCGCGGAGTAGCACCACGCCCAGTACGCTCGCTTCTCACAGTTGTTACCCATGCCGTCGGTCTCGCCGTCCAGACCTAACAGAAGCACCACGCAATGCCCTTCCAGCCCGCGCTTGCCCAGTTTATCCCCACCGTGGAAGTTAGATTGCTCCTTTCCCCAGTACGTTCGGTCGTACGTATCCCTCACTAGCGTGCCTTGCGGCTTCTCGGTTGATTTGACATTCTCCGGTATCTCGCTCGATTTGATTTGGATCAGAAGCTCAGCGTTGTCCTTGGTGCGAACCAGACGAGCGTCCGTGAACGAGCCTTCCGCAAGTTTTTCCAATTTCACGGAACCAAAAGTCGCGTTGATTATTGGAACCACGACCTCACCGAGCCACTTAAGCGCGCGCGCCTCCGCCGGATATCGCGACTTCCCGGGATCGGTACCTCGCATGCGGGGCGCGATACGGTTTTGGCGGCGGCGGCGGCGCGCTCGGTGCGCTTGTGTCGGCGTGAGGCGCGATTGTGAGATTTGAAAAGATGTAAACTTCGAAAGAAAGCTGATCCGAGCAGATTTTTAGTCGCCACTTGGCGACTGATGTGTAGTGTAATCAGACGCTTCAGGCGTTACATTTCTATTTGTTCCCCACCGCCACGCGCGCGTTTCGGTGCGGCGCCGATAGCGTCCACAGCCCGGGCTGTGACAGCGCCTCGCGTTTCCACTCCGCGTATCCGCTCACCGCGGACGCCGCCGCCTTGCGCTCGGCGTACGAAACGGGCTCTGGTTTTTGTTTTTCGTTCGCGTCGTTTTCTTTTGCGCCGTTTTCATTTTCGAGATTTTCGAAAACAGCGCTCGTCGCGAAGGCGTGCGCCTGTTCCAGCGCCGCGCGCGCTACCCCCGAAACGTTTCCGTTACCGTCGTTACCGTGTATGTCTGTGGTTCCCCGATCCCCCCCGACCCCTGAAACCCGTTTCCCGCTTCGGCCGTCCACCAGGTCTATTACCCAAAAAGCGTCCGGTAGCGCCGGCGCGTCTGTTTTACTTTCACGTCCCACAGGTTCGAGTTTCTCGGCAAAGTCCAGGTTTTCGTTTTCCAGCCACGCGACTATTCCGTTTCCATCCGCGAAGCGGGCGCCCTGTCCTTCCTGAAACACGCCTTTGTCGAAGGGCTTGGCGGTGCACAGCACAGCGGGGTGTTTCGTCCGTGTGAATTTAGTCGTCGAAGCTCGGGTTTTGTTATCGAAGAACTTTTTCATCCGGCAACACAGCGCTCTTCGACAAATCGCGGCTGTGAACTTTCTGCCGACCACGATTGAGTCGAAGAAAACAGGCTCGACCAACAAACCGCGCGCCAGCAACAAACTGCCTTGAAACCCGACGCAACTCCACACCGCGATTTTGTCACTGCAAGTGAGAACTCGGCCGGTGGTGGAACACCCGGGAGGCACGACCTGTTTGGTGATTTTTGGATCCAAGTGGCGGGTTCCATCCGTCGTGTTTTCCATCTCTGTCGTCGTCGACTCCGTGTTCTCCCCGGGGTTTTTTGTATTCTCTGTATTCTCCGTATTCTCCCCGGGGTCTCGTTTCCACAAGAACGCGAGCTGCCCATCCCGGACCGCGCCGAACTTAGGCACGCCGTGGTCATGCGCTTCCGGGGGTACGTCAAATTTCGTACCGGACTCATCGAAAACTTCCTTCCCGCCCCTCGCAAACCGCTTCACGCACGCGTTCCCGCACGGCGCGCTCGAGGCGTAGAGATGGAACGTTACCCCCGGCGCGCATCGCCAGCCGCCGAGTTTTTCCGAAGTGACTTTATCTGGATTCGCTTGCGTATCAACATTACTCAACTCACCAGGGCTTCTCTCGAGGACATTCCAATGTATGTCCTTTCCTGGTCGTCCTGAGCCGCCCGGTCGCGCTTGTTCTGCTGATTCGTTTCTTTCGCGCCCACACGCGGCGTCTCGAATCTGCGCGTACAGGAACCGCTTCATCCCTCGTCTGGCCAACACCTCGGCGTGGCAGTCGCGTACCCGGACGCCCGCTTGTGTGTCCGCGTCGATATCCGCGGCCCCGAGAAACTTCGTCCCTGCGCCGAGGGACACGACGCGAACAATGGGGGGGGTAACCCGGCCGTCCCGCGCCACCACCGCGGCAAGCACGGTCTGGCCTCGGTCTTTCCCAGACTCGTGGTCGGGGAGTCTCGCGAGCGCGGCGTCGTACGCCATCATCGCCGCCTCGGCGACGTTGTCAGCGAACGCACACGACGACACGCGCCTAGCGGCGTGTTCGGCGTTGCGGCCGCCGCCGCCTGGGGGTCCGTCGGGGGCCATGCCCGAGGACCCCTGATGTGCGTCGCGGAGTGCCGACCTGATTGCTCCGATTTTCTCGCGACGCCGCCGCGCTGACTCACCAACATTTTGGAAGAGTTTGCCCCACCGCCCCACTGCGACGCGCACGACGTCGGCACCCCCCCGACCCACACTTCCGACTATCATGGACGACGACGCGAAGGCGGCGAAACGCGCCGAGATCGAAGCGACGGTGGCCGCGATGCAGGCGGAGCAGAAGAAGCTGGAGGTGCGGAGCCGAGGTTCTTTACATAAAATCGATCGATGCGTCTGTGGTTGGCGATGACAACGACCCCACCTCATGATGAGACGCGTCAACGACGCGACCCACACACCACTGACCTTGTTTCCTTTCCGGACAAATCTTTCCTTTCCGCACCCAATCGCCCTGTCACAGGAACAACGCTTGTCGCATTTCGGAACCCACGACGGCATCACGTGCGACGGGTGCGGCGCCACGCCGCTGATTGGGTTCCGGTACCGGTGTCGCAAGTGTCCCAACCACGACATTTGCGACGTATGCTTCGAGCGGTGGGACGACGGCAAGGGCCAGATGGCCAACGGGTTGGCCAAGCAAACCATCTCCCTGGACCCGAATGACCACGACTTTTTCGTGCACAAAGAAAAGGGGTTCAAACCACTGGTCAAAACAGTTGGGCCTACCGCGAAAACCGTCAAGAAAGCAAAGCCGAACGACCCGTGTCCCGGCGGGTGCGGCCAGAAAGTGAAGAAGTGCAAGTGCTAGCTAGACATCTGCGGCTCTCTGTGCAAAGTATTTTATCACATTGCGGGGGAAGAATTCGTAATGACGTCCTACCCGTCACCGCGGGACGAGCGGGTTGGTTTCGCCACTTTTTGCTTTTTCCTCCTCACTCGTCTCCCCCGGCCTTTCCGTTTCCGCCATCGCGGAGATACGCCGAGCCAACTCACTTCGCGCCGTGGCTCTGGTTTGGAATCGTCGCATCACGTGCTCGGAGTCGTCGTCAGCCGCGGTGAGTCTTTCTTCGCGTGCCACGCGCTCTTGCTCTTGCTCGTCCAGGTCCAACCACTGGTCCACGCCAAAGTCTTCCCCGCAAAACCAACAGCGCGTGCAAGCCCTGGACACCGCGCTCCACCACCTGGGGAAGGGTTTGGGGCGGCGCCACGCTTCTCGACCACCGCGGTCCAGCGGTCGAGGAGGCTCGAACTCGGAGTACGAAGAGAAGAGCATATGGGGGAGTGGGGGCGGCCGGTGGGGCAAGTTCTTTTTGGTGTTCCCAGAAAAGTTGACAAAAAAGTTCATGCGTTCGCGAAAAAGCGACGTCACGCGCGATATCCACCAAATAACGGCTGAGCCCTCGCCTCTTGAGCACAGCCTCAGGGCGCGTCCTCGTCGCACGCCCGACTTTTCTTCGCGTCGGTGGACGGGAACGCAGCTATGTCCGCCGCCTCTTCTGCCCTCGGCGCGCGCGCCGGTCTCGCGGGCGCGCCTGTAGGGCGCGCCCCCGGGAAAAAGGCGCCCCGAATCGCCGCCGCCAACATTCGTGGCGCCCGCGGATTCACCCCACGCGCGTCCATCGCGGAGCCCCTTCCCTCGGGAGGAAGCGACGCGCCGGCCGTGACGGACATCCCCAAGCGCGCCAAGGTGAGCATGGTGAGCCTTGGGTGCCCCAAAAACACCGTGGACGGGGAGGTTATGCTTGGCGATTTGTTCGCCAACGGGTTCGACATCGTGGATGACCACGAGGAGGCAGATGCGGTTATCATAAACACGTGCGCGTTCGTGGAGGACGCGAAGAACGAGTCCGTGGATGCGATTCTCGCCGCAGCGGCGCTGAAAAGCGACACGGAAGCTGCTGGTGGCAAAAAGAAAATCATCGTCACCGGGTGCCTCGCGCAACGGTATGCCGAGGACCTGGCCGCTGAGATGCCGGAAGTCGACGTGGTGATGGGGTTCGAGGAGTACAAAAACCTACCCGGCGCGCTCGGGTCGGCGCTCGGTGTGTCCACCGAGCCGGTAGACGCCACCGCGCGCAGAGGCAGAGTGCGCGTTGGCGGTGCCTCGCCTCCTTTCCGCCCCGAGGCGCTGAGGAAAAGACTCACACCAGAGCACTACGCGTACCTACGCGTGGCGGAGGGGTGCGACCACAAGTGCACGTTTTGCGCGATTCCGAGTTTCCGGGGGAAGTTTCGCTCAAAGCCGTGGCAGTCCGTGGTGGAGGAGGCCAAGGCGCTGGCTGATACGGGCGCGAAGGAGCTTTGCCTCATCGCGGAAGATACGAACCAGTGGGGCATGGATCTGAAGAAAAGCGACGGCCGCGGGTTGGCTGAATTACTGGAAGCGCTCGCGGACGTGGATGGCGTGGAGATGATTCGCATTTTGTACGCCTACCCTTCGTACTTCTCGGGTACGTATTGGGCGTTTCCCAAATCCGCCTCCCTGTTTTCCCATACAAGACTGACACTCTCTTTTATTTATCTCAGAGGAGCTGATTGACGCGATCGCGGACATTCCGCAAGTCGCCAAGTACATCGACATCCCGCTGCAGCACATCACGAACCTGTCTCTTCTCCGAATGAACCGCCCGCCGAGGCAGCACACCGAGGAGTTGCTGTACAAGCTTCGCGACCGGATTCCAGGCCTGGCGCTGCGCACCACGTTCATCAGCGGGTTCCCCGGCGAGACGGACGCGGAGCACGAGGAGCTCATGGAGTTTTGCCGCGAGTTCAAGTTCGAGAGGCTAGGGGCGTTCGCGTATTCGGAAGAGGACGGCACGCCCGCGGGTGAGTACCCCGATCAGGTTGAGCAAGCCGTGCGAGATTTACGGCGGGACATGCTCATCTCTCAGCAGCAAACCATCTCGGAGGATTTCGCCGAGTCGCGAGTCGGTTCAACAGTCGACGTCATCATCGACGGGTTCAACCCCGAGTTCGACGCGTGGACCGGGCGCACGTCGTTGGAAGCACCGGACATCGACCCCATCGTGTTCATTCAGGAACCCGCTGCTGGGTCGGGGATGGCGGCGCTGGCGATGGGACAAATCCGCAAATGCAAAATCGTGGGGACCAGTCTTTTCGACTTGGAAGCGCACCTCGTGATGTGAGTATTCCGAGTCGCGGGGAGCGTGAACGACGAAGGGTGAGGCGACACGCCTTTATGTATTTGTGTTTGTGAATTCTACTAGATTACAGGGTTCGACACGTGCGTTTCGCTCGTCTGTTACGAACCGAGCGCACTACCACAGCGCTCGTAAAAATGAAACAGTGGACCATCATCACCTCTGCTACACTCGAGGCAGGTGCGCCTGATGTACAACCGGCGCCGGCTGGTGCTGCACGGGAACTCCCATCGCGACGTGCTGCGGTTGTGGAGGGTAGGGCTGCGTGTAGTGTTGGGGCGGGTACTGCTGCTGGTGCTGGGGCGGGTACGGCTGCTGCATCTGAGGCGGGTACGGCTGCTGCATCTGAGGCCCACCGCCAAACACGGCCAAGCTGGCTGGGTCCACGTGCGTCGGAATTCCGCCAGGCCGACCAACAAGATTACCCCAACGACCGGGCTCGCCCCGCTCCTCTCTCAAGCGATCTCGCTCCGAGCAACGCACGTACATCCAAGCACACAACGCGGCAAACGCTACGACCGCGAAGACGGAGGCGTAGACCGTGGTCGACATGGTACCTGGCGGTGGTGGCGCTTTTCAGTACCTGGCTGGGGTGGCGCTTTCCTGTACCTGGCGGTCGGAGCACGACCTGCGCTCCGCCTTGTGATGTGCGACGACAGATCTGAGAAAATAGTTTCTCTGCCCGCCCAAAAAGCTCATGGCTTTCACTCAATCTTTCACTCATGCCCGCGCGCCCCCCGCGGCCGCCCGCCCGCCCGCGCGATGGCCGACGACCCCTACGCCGCGCTCCCGCGCGACCTGACGCGCCGGATCCTGCGCGAGGCGCTCGTGACGGTGACGGGCGACGCGCACGACGCCGCTTCAGGCGGCGACAACGGAGAACACAAACGAAGACGGACACTCGAGCACGGGCGCGTCCCGCCCCTTCCCCCCGCGTTCAGCTTTCGCATCCCAGCGGACGGGCCGCAAGACCCCACGCCGCGGGTCGTCCGCGACGGCCTCGTGGACGTCGCGGCTGGCGCGCGCGTGGCGTGCGCGTCCAAGTCGCTGCGGGAGGTGATACGAGACGAGGTATTTGAAGGAAAGCTCGCAGCTTTGGAGAAGCACTTCGACGCGGGGGAGGTGTGCACCAGGAAACACGGCCGGCCGCCTGTACCTCAGGAACGGCGTTGCTAAGAACAACCCGGAGTACGAGTACCTCGACGCCAGCGGCGAGCTAAAGGGCAAATACCGCCAGTACGTCGACCCGAGGCACGACGCCGGCTGGCGCTCTCTGTCGACCTTTGAGAAATACCGACGCCTGTTGGGGCACCTGGACCGCTGCTGCGGACGAGCGTGGCAAGCGCTCGAGGAGGGCGTGGACGTGAATGATGAGTAACCGATATCTATACATCGCACGGCCCTGAGGCGATCATGGCTATGCACCGCGCGCTGTACGACTGGATCGGCCCCGAGCTTCTCAAAGGCACGGGCGGGGTGGACTACTGGCCCTTCCTTTTGGGGGGTTTCTTCGACGTGGAACACGACGCGGCTTCGCAAAGAGAGGGAATCGACGCCGCGATCGAGGGCAGGGCGGACCAGTTTCCGGATTCCGAGGACGAGGAAGACGAGGAATTGGACATTGGGTGCCCGTGGGAATGGTGCCGCGGCGACCCCGGCGACCACCAGTTGCTCTGCCTGGCGTCCAAGGGGGCCTACGGCGTCAGCTGGGCGCACACGAAGAGCCGTGAAGAGCTGTGGAGCGAGTTTGAGGGAAAGGACGCGTGGGAACGCGACGCGAGTGGGCGGATCACCGCGGTCGCAGCCACCCCGATCGTGGCGCCCGCGGGCTGGGTATACACCAAGGAGATGTTCGTCAAGGACAAGGAGGAGATGAGCATTTGCGATTCGGACGGTGAGGGGTCGAAACCGGTGACGGCCGAGCAGATCGACGAAATGTGGGAGGAGGAGTACGGCGGCGACGGCGAGGAGGAGTACAGCGGCGACGACGCGTGAGCGAGCGCGGACGAGAACAGAGCGCGGTTTCTTTTGAGGGTACAGACAATGCACTACGTTCTCATCGCATCCTTCTCGTCGTCGTCGTCGTCGTCATCCTTGTTTGACTTCTTGTTTCGTTTCTTCTCTTCCCGATCGTCTCGTTTCTTTTTCTTCGCGTTTCTCGCTGCGGTTTCCGCGTCAGTCACCGCCTGCGCCTGCGCCGCCGCCGCAGACATGGCTTTCGCGGCCGCGTCGAAAGGATCTTTTTTCGCGCCGCCAGTCGTTGCGTCCGTTTCGGCGCGCGCGGGCGTGCCTGGTAAAGGCAGCTCGAATGTTTCATCGAGCGCGAAATCGTCGGCGTCGGCGTTCCCCGCCGCGTCGCCGGAAACCATAAACGCGTCGCCGCTCAAACCCACGGTGCGAAGCGCGCGGCCCAGCTTCCCTTGGTACGCCGCCGTGTCCATCGCCGCGGACGCCGCCGCGGCCTTTGCCTCGGCTTCAGCATCAGCCTTCGCGTTCGCTTCTGCTTCAACCTTTGTCTTAGCGTCAGCCTCAGCCTTGGCCTTCGCTTCTGCTTCAGCCTTTGCTTCAGCTTCAGCCTCAGCCTTGGCCTTAGCGTCAGTCTCAGCCTTAGCCTCAGCCTTTGCCTCAGCCTTAGCCTCAGCTTCAGCCTTAGTCTGAGCGTCAGCGTCAGCGTTGGCAGCAGCCTTAGCTTCAGCGTCAGCCTTGGCCTTCTCTTCAGCCTCAGCCTTCGCCACCGCGTCAGCCGCCGCCTCTGCCGCCCTAGCCTCGACATCGATGGCCTCGACATCGATAGCAGCTTGTTCCTCAACAACACTAGCCGCCTCCGCCGCCGCAGCCTTCTCCTCCTGCTCGCGCGCCATCTGTGCTTCCCCGCGCGCTCTTTCTTCCTCCTGCGCCGCGTGCGACTCCGCCTGCGCCAGCTCGGCGTCCTTGGCCATCTTCATCTTCACCTCGTGGTCGTCCACGAGGTCGCGGACGTGCGTGCCGTACAAGGAGCCGTGCGCGAGCAGTTCCGAGGCGACCTGCAGAATCACGGGCTTGTAGTAGTTGACGTACTCCTCCGCGCGGATGTGCGCCCGGACCATGAGGTCGTACACGCCCGCTTCCATGTCACGCGTGGGGATCTGGAAGTGCTCGATGAGCTCCTCAGGCCAGAACGGCGTGAACCCCCCGGCTTGGTCGGGGTACTGCCCGCTTGCGGTGACGATGTCGTACGCCACGTCCGCGGCGGCGACTAAGTCTCCTTTGGTTTGCACGGAGACGCCTTGCGGTCCGAAAAACACGGTTTCCACGCACCGCCCGGCGAGGAGCATCGCCAGGCCGTCGATGAAATCGTCCAATGTATCCGCGCGCTCTTCCCCCGTGAAGTGCGTGGAGCGCTGCGCGTCGGATCGTTCCGGCATCAGCATCACCCCGGACATCTGCTGTCCGTACGGCTTTATTGTGACCCGCAAAACCTCGGAGCAGTAGTTCATGCTTTGCTTGGACGACCACAACACGGCGCGGCCGGCTTCCACCATCGCGCGGTGGTCCTTGCCCCAGCCGTCCTCCATTGGCGCGGAGGACACGCCTACTAGGTTGCGCTCGATAACTCGCTCCACGTCACCCAAGGTCATGCAGTCGCGGTCGTCCCGGACCGATAAAATCGCGGCTTCGTTCATCAGCGCCGCCAACGACGCACCCGAGTACCCGTCCGTCAGCTCCTGATTGTTGAAAGAAAAGGGTCAGTCTTGTATGGGCAATCAGTCGGAGGAATGTGGTGATTGTGAAATACTTACCGCGGTGCGGTTCAAAAGCGCGTCGGTTTCCCACCGCGCGTCGCCCACAGACGGGACGTTGAGTTTCCGCGCGTGCACTTTCAGGATGTTGAGCCGGTCCTTGTGCTTTTTCGGCACCCCGATGTGGAAGGACTTCTCGAACCTTCCCGATCGAAGCAACGCGGGATCCAGCTGCGAACTCAAGTTCGTCGCCCCCATCACGAGCACCATCTCCTGCGCCTGCCCCGCCCCGGCTTTGGTGTCGAACCCGTCAAGCTCAATCAACAGCTGCATCAACCCCGCTTCGCGCTCAAGCGTGGCGCTGTCCCGGTTGCTGTACAGCGCCCGGCTCCGCCCGATGGTGTCCAGCTCGTCAATAAAAATAATAGCCGGCGATACCTCGCGCGCGCGTTTGAACAAATCCCGCACGCGCTTCGCCGCCACCCCGACGAACATCTCCACAAACTCCGAGCCGTTTGCGTAGAAAAACGGAACCCCGGCTTCCCCCGCCACGGCTTTCGCAAGAAGCGTCTTTCCCGTTCCCGGCGGCCCTTCGAACAAAATGCCTTTCGGAATGGAAAGCCGGGCTCGCGCTTTGTCGATATCGGGTCGGTTCGCCGCGGCGACGACGTCATCCGCGCCCAGCGCTTTTCGTCGGTCGTCGTCCATCGTGGCGAACCTGGTGTTTGTTTTTACGCGGTAGTTGGGATCGAGAAACTCCTTTTCATCCGGCGACGGGACGCTCGCCCTCGCGGCTTCGAACCAGTCCTTGGCGGTTTCGCTTTTTTTTCCGCCGCCCGCCACGCCCGCCAAGCTCTTTTCTAAACTTTTCTTGCGCTTCGCTTTGTCCCGCTTCCACGCCTCCATCAGCGGGTTATCCACAGATTTCTGCGTTTCCGAAAACTCCTTGAACTGACGCATCGTGGCGATGATCGCTCTGAACTCATCCACGATTTCGTCAACACCAGCGACGTCGTCGAAGGACAGGGACTGGAACTTCCCCGCTTTTTCGTGATCCTGTCCTCCGCCGATCATCTTGGCTTTACTTTTACCAAACTCCTCCATCATATCAGCCTTGGGGGCTTTTTTGGAAAGCTTCCCTTTGAACACGTTCTTGTCCAGCCACACCGCGGGCGGGAACGGTTTTTTTTTCCTCACCTTCCGCCCGCTCTCGCCCTCCGGGTTCGGACCGAACACGGCGAGTATCAACACCGCCACGGGAAACGGCCACACCGTGGGCAACATCGCCCACAGCGCCTCGTTCCCCACGTTGTCCACGTGCATGAACTGCGACAGCGCGGTTTTGTTGAGGTGCGGGTTCTGTGGGACGAGGCGGCCTTTTTTGTTCATGTACGCTCTTTTTGTGATGTCCCACTGCTGGTCCCCCGGGATCTTCACCAGGAACCGGTACTTGGTCAACGGCCCGCGCAGCTCTTGCCCGGGGTCCGCCATCTCCACGATTATCGTGTTCCCGTCGTCGTACTGCAACAACCGTCCTATGGTTCCCGCGTTTAGGTTTTCAATCAGCTCGGGGTAACTCATCGCGCCGTCCACCGTGGGCCTCAACCCGAACTTTTCGCGTAACCGCGAAGGGTCGGGCCCCGGTTCGAACGGCAAAACCTGCGGGTACGTCGCCTCCGCCCTGGCGATCGTGTCCAAGTACCGTGAAAGAAGCTTGTCGTACTCCTTATCCGTGAGCCGCCGCATCACCGCGGGGGTTTTCTTCTCCCCCGGTACGCGGCAAAGCACCTCGCTTTCGCGATCGGGGAACTCGCCAATCTCTTCCCACGCCGCGCGCGCCTGGGAGTAACGCCGAAAGTGTCAGTCGGTCGGACCATGTGTATATCCGGGATTGGGAAGGGTATAGTAGTGGTAGGACTTTGTGACTGTACTAGTAACATAGAAACAGGTACTAGTACAGTCAAGTAGTACAGCAGCACGTCCATCAGGGGCAGTAAACAGTCGGCGGAGCGTGGAACACGTGGGGAAATACGTACCCACGCGCGTTGCAGCCGCAAGGCTTTGGCATCCTCGTGTTTGTTTGATTCGAGAAGGGGGGAGGCCCAGGACAGGAGGTCGGGTAGGGGGCCTCCTTTCGGATCGGGGGGCGGTTCCCGTTCGCTCCAGTTGACGGCTTCGGGTTTCTTCACTGAAACATCTTTGTTTTTTTTGGCGCTGCTCTTCGTTGCGCTCGTCGCACCGGCACCGACGTCCGTGCCCACGAACTCGTCAAAGTCGTCGTAGTTGAACCCGACGTCATCCGAGATCTTGGAGCGCTTGGCGCGGCAGTGCACTCGCCTCGATCCGAGGCGCGCGGCGCTGTTGGACACCGCGAAGCCCGCGATTGACGATCCGCAACGCGCCGTCCTTAGGGCGACCGGCGTCGGGGCGATGGTTTTCGATCGACGCACCGCGTGCGCCGCGAAAGACGTCGACGCGTTGGTGGAGACCTCGCGGCGAGTGTGCGCGCGTTGCTCCGATCCGCGACGCGCGTTCGCGCTAGGCGGTGCCCTCAGCCCGCCACCGCATACACCGCGCACGAATCCGCCGTGCCATCGCGACGCCGTCCACGCGCGCGCCGGGTGATTCTCGACCCCCGCGTGTCTCGCCGCCCCGGTTGCGCACGGGACCAGCGCCGCCATCCCGGGCAACGGTTGTCAACCTCGACGCGTTGGCGAACCGGTAAACCGTACCCCGCGGTCGGTATCGCACGAACTGCACGCGACGGGGGCTGTCTTGCCTCGCGCGCCTCGCCTTCTGGGCGCCGGCGCACCTCGTGTTAGCCAAAAACGACCGAGTTGATAGGGAAACGACGTCGCCGAACGACGCAGAGTCGTCAAGTCAAACGCTCGGCCTTTCAAGGCTCGTTTCAAGGCCTGCTTTTGCTGCAGGGTTTTGGGTTAATGTCGAAAAACTGTTGCGACAGCAGCCAAGTCTTCGATTCGTGTAAATTCGCACCCTATCCGGCGGCTGCTGGAAATCGGAAAAACTGCGCGCGCCCTGGCGCGCGTGCATTCTCTCAGCCGCGCCACGCACGGCCGCCACCTGAAACAAAATGGCCTCCTTCACCATGAGTGCCCGGACCGTGGCTCCGGCCGTGTCCTTCCGGGCCGCGTCCCGTGGTGCGTGTTCTTTCGTCTCCCGCCTTGCCTTCGGGCCCAGCGCGAGTGTGATTCCGGAAAAAAACGAAGGGGCGACGTCACCACTCGCGTCTCGCCGCTCGTCTCGCGATGGATCGCGCGCGGGTGGACACGTGTACGGTTCTCTTCGCGCCCCTGCGTTGCGCTCCAGGAGGAAGCCTTTCGTTGGCAGCGACGCGACGCGGACGCATCACGCGAAACCCAAACCACCACGACCCGGACCCGCGCTGACAGATCCTTCCCGTTTTCCAACTCTGCTCTTCTGTGAATGAATCGGTAAAATTCCACAGGTCGCGTCTCGTCTCGCGCGCGCAAGGCCACGCACGTCACCGCCGCGGTGAAGGACGCCGCGGCGCCTGGAAGGTACGAAGCCGTGTTCCTGATGAAACCCGGGGTGGAGGATTCCTTAAGAGCGGCTGAGGTTGATAAGCTCCGTTCCATGTTTGAAACCGGCGGCGCGACCGAGTTTGAAGTCACCGACCGCGGCGTGGTGCAAAACGCGTACGAAATCAAAGGCTTCGCGGACTCGCACCAGTACATGATCAACGTGCAGTGCCCGCGGGGGACGGTGAAGACCGTGCAGGACGCGCTCGCGATGCCGGTGATCGGCGCGGAGGAGATCATCCTTCGGTACATGTTCTTCAAGGAATGAAGGAGGGTTGCGGCATAGCACGTCATCAATCTGACGACAAATTTTAAGGAAGGGAAGAGAGCGCATTGACATGCACCCGTATTGTTGCGGAGAAGAGAGTAGAGCGACACGACCGGTAATATCACGGAACGCACTTAGGCCACACACGTACACACGGCTCGAACCCGGGGGTGTTTTGTACCACTACGCAGGGCGGCGCTTCCACTACCCCGCCGTCGTACTTTCCACTGCGCGTCACATTTTTTATTTTTCTGAATTTTAGTTTTCACTTCTTTCCATCAAGACGACGACGCGCGCACAACCCTTGGGTTTACCTATAGCCCTTGCACGCACGACCCACCGCATGCCCTCCCGCGGTGCACGGAAGCGATATCGCGACCCCCAGCGAGGCCCTTCCGGGGCTTCCCCTAGACGTCATCGTCACGCACGTTCTCTCCCGCAAAAACCTTCCCGATCCGGCTGACCTGGCGAGGCTTCGTGTGGTGAGTCACGCGATGCGCGACGCGGTGACGATGAGGGGGCGTAAGGTGGCGGAGTTGGAGGCGTGGGAGTATGCGGAGCTTGGATGTTTAGACTCGCTGCTGCGATTGCGACGGCGAGGACCTCTGTTGGATGCGGGAGGAGTTTGCTCAGCTGCCGCGAGTGCTGGGCACCTCGAGGTGCTGAAAAGCGCGCGAGCGATGGACTGCCCTTGGGATCAGGGTTACGGTTCCACCTGCGTATCGGCGGCCCGGGCCGGGCACCTCGAGATTATTAAGTGGGCGCGCGCGCACGGCGCACCATGGAACGCAATGGCGTGTGCGACGGCGGCGGAATATGGGCACTCCGAGGTGCTGAAGTGGCTGCGCGCGAACGGCTGCCCGTGGGACTCAAACACGTGCCAGTACGCGGCGCAGCGCGGGCACCTCGAGATGCTGAGATGGGCACACGAGAACGGGTGCCCGTGGGACAAGCAGACGTGCGAGTTATTGGCGAAGGGCGGGCACTTCGAGGTGCTGCAGTGGGCGCGCGAGAACGGCGCACCGTGGAATAGGGAAACGTGCGTGGAGATCGCGAACCACGGGAACCTCGAGGTGTTGAAGTCGGCGCGCGCGAACGGCGCACCGTGGGACGTGTTCGTGTCCAACGTGGCGGCGGAGGGCGGGAATCTCGAGATGCTGCAGTGGGCGCGCGCGAACGGCTGCCCGTGGGCCCAGTGGACGTGCGCGGAGGCAGCGGCGGGCGGGCACCTCGAGGTGCTGAAATTTTTGGTGGACGAAGGGCACCTCAAGGTGCTTCAGTATCTGCGCGCGAACGGCTGCCCGTGGGATAAAAGTATGCGCGAGAATGCGGAAGATGTCGCGGGTGATGGTGATAATGAAGTGAGCAAGCTACTGGAGTGGGCGCGCGCGAACGGCTGCCCGTGAGAGGCCGGTGGAAATTGTCGATTTTTATTGCACAGGCCTTCTTGGCTTTTTCGCCTTTGCATGGAGGTTGGGTATGGCCAACCCAGCGCCTCTGGCGCCCACGCCTCGACCCAGCCGCGCGTGCGCGCTTTCCGTTGCGGGTGTGGCTTCGTCCTCGTTCTCTGTGATCGAGGGCTCGCCCGAATCTTCGACAGTGATGGTGGAAACGGCCCGAGCGTCATCCGCGAGAGATTCGTCGCGCGAGGCGTTTTTCCGGGTCTCGCCCGACGCGCGGGGTTCCTCGACGACGCCCGAGGACCGTGAGGCCAGGCGCGCGACCCACACCGCGGCGGCGAGACTCGCAACAGCCGTCGCCGCGAGCCACCACGAGGTCTCTCCCCGCGCCATGAGCGCCATCTATCCTGAGGTGCGGGGGGAACTGATTTTGTTGAGTTTCAGAAATCGGTTTTACAACATCGCGTCACAGCGAAGCGCTAAATGCCTAAATCTGCTCCTCCTCCAACTCTCCTAGCAGCCTCCGCGCAGCGCCAGCACCAGGTGAAGCACCGACCCGCCTTCGATGTTGTAGTCCTTCGCAGTCCGGTCATCGCTCATCTGCTTCCCGCCGAAAATCAACCTGTTCAGGGGACAAGAGGGAGACGGCGTGAGTCGAGAGGCTACGTGCAGAAAGAGATGTTGAGAAAGAAAGGGTGGTTGGCGCGTGTGTTGTTTTCGGTCATCCACAAGACACGCGGCGGTCCGTTGCCTCCGTGACCCGCCCGACGTACCGCTGCTGGACCGGGGGGATCCCCTCCTTCTCCTCCAGGCGTTCCTTGATGCGCTCGATGCTGTCACTAGGCTCGATGTCGATTTCAATCTCCTTGCCCGTCAGGGTCTTCACCTTGATCATCTGAGGCGCGACGAAAACGAAAAGGGGGACACGGAAAAGGATGAGGCGGAGGACGTCAGCACGTGGGCACCGGGCGGGGGATAGACGACGCGTCTCTGTGATTTCAATCGCCCTCGAAAATCGCGATACATGGGCAGACACGCACCATCTTGGCGAGCGGTGGTCGGGTGGTCGAGTGCGACCGAGGCGTGGCCTAGGAGTGCGGTGCGTGAGATCGGCGTCAGTGCCCAGATTTCAAGCCAAACTCGTACACTTGCTTTTCTCAGGCCGAGGCCGCGGCCGGAAATTCCCACTCATCACACCTGGGACCGCGCCTTTGGCCCGTCCGTCGTGGGCTCGAGGTTCGCGCGGGTACGGACCTTGAGGTGAAGCGTGTGGCGACCGCGCGGTCGCCATGCGGAGCGCGAGAGAAACCCGAGGTGGCTGGGACGGCGTGCCGCGAGGCGCGAGCACGGTTGCCCCGTCATCGACGGGCACATTTAGAACCGCCATGAGCAGGGGCGCCGTGAGCAGCGCCGCTTCCGATACCGCGTCGAGGATGTCCGAGTCGCCGTCGCGGTGGCTTCCAGACGACCTTCTGGCGTTGATGAGGTGCGTTTACGCGACGCGACACCGAACCCGAACATCGCCGCACCCCCACTCCAGGTCGTCGCATTTACCAGCCACCCATAGGACGCAACGGACCGAACGTGCGTAGTACCAAACTCACCGCGCACCTCTACCCCTTCGCTACCCCCCACATCCATTCCCACAGCGAGGAGGGCGCTTCCTTCACCGGCGAGCAGATGCGGCGCGTGGTGGACGCCGCGGAGGCGGGCGTGCGCGACCGCATGGAGCGCAAAGTGCTCAAGGCGGCTTCCATGGGGTACACCAGGGGCGTGCGCCAAGGCGAGGCGCAGGCGAAGGAGGAGTTTGTGAAGGAGTACCCGAGCAGGGGTGGCGGTTTGTTTGATGAATCGAATGGCACGAATGCTGATGTGTCTACGCGTGCCTTGGCACCCGAAGGCACAGGTGATACGAAAATGAACCTGAATCAAAGCGAAGAGCTCGCGTCGCTGCGAAACGAGTTGGAAACGCTGCGAAACGCCGTCGCCGCCACGGCCGGCGGCAGCGTCGCCGAACGCGACGACGCCGGGAGCGTTTTTTCCGAGGACTCCGCGGTGGGCACGGCGGTCAGCGCGAGCGCGAGAGATGTCGAAAAGAATGCGCGAAAGCCCCCCGTGCCGCCTGGAGCGGCGGTGCACTTTCCGACGCGCATTCCGGAAGAGGACAGCGCGAAGGAACACTCCGACCGCGAAACGCCGAGCACGCCCGACAAAGACGCGAGCGACGCGGCGGATGACGAGCCTAATGCTTTTTCTGCGCGCTCAGATGGAGGCTCAGTCGCGACGTCTATCCGACCAAAAGGAAGCATGCCAACTGACGCGGGCCGGATGCCTGATGAGGTTTTCGTGGGGCGGCGCGTGGTCGGCGGGAAGGGGAAGACGTACGGTGTGAAAAATACGCCCCGTTCCGAAAACGGCGAAGGCGGAGGCGCGCCCACAGCGGCGCTGTGGGCGCTAAGCGTGTCCGCGAGGGACGGGAAGATTCCCACCGTGCGCCATGACGCCCTGGACCTCATTTCAAGCCGATGCCAGCTGTTCTTCGCGCACGACAAGCTGTCGCGCGCCACGCTGGGGTGGGCGGCGGCGCGCTGGCGCTTGGCATGCGCCGAGCCGCGAAGGCGACGCGCCGCCGCCGCGCACTTCACGCGCCGGCGCGCGCGGCGCGTCATCGCGCGGTGCTTCGCGGCGTGGGCGGTACGGGGCGCCGAGACAGAGGAGACGGCGACACGAGTGGAGGACGCGGTGAGCCGGGAGGCGCGCGCGAATGAAAGTGAACGGTCGATTTTTCACGAATTTACGTCGCCCGTATCGGCGCCGCCGCCGCGTTTGGATCGCGACGTCGCCGCTGGTTTGGTTGACCAGTTGAACGCTTTGCGGGGCGAAAACCGTGAGTTGTCGACGTCCCTGGCCGACGCGCGCGATGCCCTGGAGTCGTCAGGGCCCACGCCGCGCGAAGCCGCGCAGAGCGAAAAGTTCCGGGCGCACTTGCAGCGCCTGCAGCGTGAGCTCGAAGCGACCAAGCAGGCGAGGGATGTGGCGCGCGACTCGGTGGACCGCGCCGCGCGCGAGGCCGCGCGCGAGGCGACGACGAGGCGGCAAAGTCTGAAGGCCACGGCGACGCAAACGGGCGGGCCGGGGGACTTGTCCGGGCTGGCCTTGGAGGACCAAGACGCGGCGGCTGCGGCGACGGCGCTTGAACTCCGCGCGCAAGCCGGGAAGTTCCACGTAGAGTTTGAACGGCAGGCGCAAATCGCCGAGGCGGCGACTTCGAAACTGCGGGACGAAACGAGCTTACGCGCGCGCATGGAGGATTCGCACCGACGCGAGTTGTCATCTTTGAGGGACAAGCACGTCAGCGACCTCGCGTCGGCGCGAAGCGAGTGGGCGCGCGAAGCGAGGGTGGGTAGGGGTGCGAGCACCGACGTCCGCGCGCATGAAGCGCGATTCGAATCGCGTGGAGTTCCGCATTTGGATTCTCGTTGTGATGGTTCACACGACGCCGCGCGTCGTGTAACGGGCCCGTCAACGCAGTCACCGGAAACCACGCGACTCACCGCGGATCGCTTGGTGGCGCTGGAGTGCCAAGCGGGGACGATGCGTGACTCGGAGAATGTTGAGGAAAAGGTGAAAGGGTGGGAGGCGCGCGGCGTTTTGGCGCAAGGGGTGGGTTCTTCCCCGCCGGTGTCGCCGGGGAAGAAAGGAGGCAGCGCAGGGGCGAGCTCGTTCCCGCTCGCGCCAAAACGCGGCGACCCGGAGGACGCGTGGGGCGATTTCGGTGCCGGCGGGTCCTGGCGACGGCGCGACCCGATTCAAAACCGGCCACACGTCCCGCGACCGCCCGCCTCCGTGACCGGCAGCGAACGGAGCACTCGAAGCCGAGCGGGGACCGCGGCTGCTGTGGTGGCCGCGGTGAGGGCTGGCGGCGTCGTCGCGGTGGACGCTTTGCTCGCGAGCGGCGTTCTGGACGCGAGTGATGACGAGGAGGAGGAGTTTGGTTCTCGTCCCGGAAGCGCCGGCGGCGGCGTCGGCGGCGCCAGGGCGGTTCGCAGACCTCCCGCGTCCGCCACCCTCGCCGTCGCGCAACTCGTGATGCGCGGACACGGCAAGGCGGACGCGGAAACCGCGGTCGCGGCGGTGCATGGAAACGACGTGGATGCCGCGCACGAGTGGCTGAGACGACGTGCGCGGAATGGTGCCTTCATTAGCGGAAGCGCTTCGTGAATTCGAATTTAGTAGTAGTAAAATATAATCAAGACGGCTATTCCTCCAGAGGTGAATGTAGAAAGCGTCAGACCCCGTCAAACTTCTGATTCCTCGTACTCCCCGTTCACTGCTAAACGCGCACCCCCCACGCCGTACGTCGCGTGCACGGCTCGTGAGACGCAGTCAGGACACGCTAGTGCGCACTGATTCAGCGCGTACTCTGCTGCGACGAGCTCGCTGGACATCGGACATCCCGAGCGTTTCAGTTTTCCCGCAAACGCCGCCGCCGCGAATGCGAGCCGTTCCACCGGCAAAACGTGGCCGCACGAAAACACGCACGCGTCCGTGACTTTCCCGGATGCCTTCGGGGAAGGCGTTGGTAGCCCGAGCGGACCGGGAGTTTCAGATTCCTGACCGGGAGACTCAGGAGGCTCCAACGATTCGCCCTCCGCGGCCGCGACGACGGGCGCGGCGTGCCATCGAATGCACGTCGATTGTCCCGCGTCGGCGCACAGTGCAGCGCGCGCGCGCGACCAGCGAGACTCGTCGCTTTCTTTGCGTGTGCTCGCGCTCATCCGCGCGTCGTCGTGGTCGTGTTTCGTATCGCCCGTGAGTGGTACCCCATTAAAATCCTCCCTCACGCCGTGACCCGCATCGCGCGAAGCTGCTTCGACTCGAAGCAACGCCACGGCGAGCGCGAAGGACGCGGAGAACCAGGCCGGCTTGTTTTCGTGGTTCGTCGCGGCGTCATCCGCGGCGTCGCGCGCGCCGCACTCTGATTCCCCAAACGCCGCTCGCCGCCGCGCCGCGCGGTCGTGCCGTAACAGCAACGTCAGCGCCTCTGTTCCGACGAGATCCAGCTCCGTTAGCAAAACCGTCTCCAGCCGTGTTGCCGACAAGCAACGCGCGCGCCACGCAACGCAGACGGCGCCAATCGCCGCCGCGCGCGTCGTCGCCGTTTCGGCGCGCGTCGCGTACAAAGCGAGCGTCGCAACGAGCTCCGTTTCGGTCTCGGCGTCTTGGTCTCGGGCATTCCTGGTGTGGTTTGAAGACGGAATCGCGTCGTCAACGAAACGCAAGCGACACCGCGTCGCCCCTATCCAGTCCCCTACACATCCCAAAACAACCGCGGCGGCGCTTCCGTTGTTCCATCCCAGCGCCGCGGCGACCGCCCATTGCGGGCGAATTTTCTGGTGGCGCAGACCTTCGCGAAGGGTTTCCTCGAGGTCGCGCTGGTGTGTTAAATATCGCAGGTCTTTTTTGTATCCGCGCGTAGAGGCGGTGTCTCCAGCGGGACTAATACCTCTGGTGTCTCGCGAAGACGAGCTCGTGTTGGCAACAAGACACAGAAGCGCGGCGACGCGAATCTCCGCCGCGCCCGCGCCAGTCGCGAGCGCGTCGTTCGCGCGCGATGGGCCAATCGCCTGCCCCGCGACCGCCGCTAATGAAACAACCTCTTCCGGTCGCATCAAGGGAAGCACGGCGACGACCGCACCAGAGCAGTCAAACGAAACGTCCCCTGAAGCATGCGGGACAAGCGCCCCGTAGGCCACCGCGCGCGCCGCCGCGCAGGGCGAGCGCGCCGCGCTTTCGTCCAAGTCGTCGTCGTCAAAAAAGTCGTCCTCCTCTCCTCGCGACCCCCCTGCACCGCCACCCGGCGATGAGTACTCCACGAACTGACGCAGGGCCTGGCCGCCGTTGTGAAACGTGTCCGCGGCGGACCCCGCGGCGAGCGCGACTCGAAGCGTGGCAATTGCGGCGAGCCGAACCCGCGCACGAAACACACTCTTTGTCTCGTCGCCCCCCCGCTCGGCGGCAAAAACGTCGGCGTCGACAAACGCCGTGACTCCGGCGGCGGCGGCGGCGGCGAGCCGCGCGGCTGATACGATAAAAAAGAAAGTGTCAGTCTCGTATGGGCAATCAGGGAGGCGGAATGTGGGGAGTTGGAAATACTTACAGCGCGCGGCAGCCTCCAGGCTCCCTAAACCTTTGTGTCCTGGAGTCTGCGTTTTGGCGACGTTCGCGAGCGCCTCCGCCGCGGTCGCGGCGAGCGGCGGGGACAGCGCACCGGACGGCCAGGGAAATTCTGTGTCCGGGTGCTCCTCCGCGATGGCACCCGCCGCGCGAATGGCGGCGGCCGCGGTGGCCGCGGCCCACGCCGAGAGCTCCAGGTGCGTCGCACAGCACAAACGCAAAAAAACGCCTTGTTGTTTCTCGTGTGCTTGTTCTTGTTCTTCAGCGGTTTCTTCGTGAGTTTCCAGGTCCCTCGATGCACGCGTCGTGGGGTACCCGCCGCGGTCCAGGCGGTCCAGGTAATCCAGCGCGTCCGCCGCTCGCCACTCGCGAAGACATGCGGCGACGCACGTCGCGACGGGCGCGTTCGCCGACGCGCGCGGCGCTAAGCGTGCCGCGCGTGCGATGTCTCCCACGCGCGCGGCTTCGTGCACCGCCTCTGTGTACAGGCCCGATTCGTGGCTCGAGTTCATGCCAAGAAATAAGAGCAAAGTCTCCGCTTTGAAGTCGCCTCGTGTCACGGTTCGCGCGCTTAGTACCGCGCCGTCACCAAACTCGTCGTCGCCGCCGCTCTGCCTGCGACTACTCTCCTTACCCACCGCGCGGCGCATCGCGGCCGCGAACGCGTCCGCCTCGGGTCCTTTCGCGGTGCCCAGTAACCCTCGAACCAGCGTTTCCGTGGACGGCGTTGACGGACGACAAACCAACGTCGCGCCCTGCGTCGCGACGGCGCACCCCTCGAAATTTGTAACGCCGCCGCCGCCGTTTGTCTCGCCTCGCCGATCCCCGCAAGACATCAGCGCGCGCTCTAACGGCCGGCCCACGCTCGCAGACAGCGTCAGCTCTTGAAGCACCACAGGTACGATCTCTTTGTTTCTCCAAAGCGTGCCCGGCCCCGGCCCCGGCCCCGCCCCCGTTCCCGCCTGCGCAAGTTCCGTCCCACCGGACGCCGAAAACCCACCCGGTTTCGCGCCCCTCGAGTCCGCGGACCCCGCCGCGAGTGGTTTCGGTTCCAAACCGGAACCCTCGTCCGTCTCACGCCTGACCAGCACCGCAAGTCGCGCGCGTCCGCCTCGTTTCGCGCGATGCAGGGCGAATATCAGCCGGCGGGTGACACGCACGGCGGTGGTTCCGTCAGGTACCCGGTACGTCGCGATTGAAACGCGGTCGTTTGAGGGGTGAAAAAGCGCCAAAGTCGGAGACCCGGCGCCGAGGCGAGCCACGAGGGTCGTGGAGAGCCCACCGGGTGAAGCGGATGAATCGTCACCCTCACGCATCATCGACACACTCGTATCATGCGCGCCAGGGTGCACAGACAGAACCGCGTTTGATGAACAAATCTTCTCAGTGGAAGACGAAGAACAAGCTCCGAACCGCCCGTCCGCCAGCCGCGCGGGCGAGAACCCTCTTTTGCCAGCGGAGGACGGAAGCGACGCGCCGCGTCGCTCCAACTGCAGCGTCCAGTGCGCATTGGGACTGGTGTAGGTACGGTCGGTACTGTGCGCACTGAAACTGGTACTGTTACTGTTCACATTACCAGTCACTTGGTGGTCCGCAAAGCCGGACACGAGCAGGTACTGGCCTAGCGAAGCGCCGGTGTCCACAACCGCCGCGCCCGCCGCGCGCCCGCCCACGAACACGGCGCACACCGGGTCCCCGGTCGGGTTCCAGAACCGAACCTCGCCGTTTTGCGCGCACGCCACCGCTACGAGTTCGTGGTTATCCGACGCACTACTTCCAGCACTACTTCCAGCACCTCCATCACTACTTCCATCACTTACATCACTTCCAGCACTACGTACAGCGTGTCTCCGCCACCACAGCACCGAGCATATGCGCGAGCCCGAGGTGCACAGCACGCGAACGCCTCGTGTCGTGGAGGCTTGGTTTGTCCGTGCGTCGCCCTCGCCCGCGCCGGTTGAAAGCAACGCCCCCGCCGCCACCACGTAAACCCCCCCCCCCTCCGTGCCGCACAGCAGCATGCGGGGCGGCGTACTACCACCCCGGTTGTTGGGTCTTGCCTCAGCGCACAGCGGGCTGAACTCCATGCTTGTGATCCGGGCGTCCGCGCCGTGGTACCACGGAAGCACGCGCGCAGTTGGCGGCGAGGCGTCCCCGGGGTCGTCCGCGAACTCCGACGCACCCGCGCCCTCCGAACGTAACAGCAGATCATGCCTGGTGCCTTCCTCGGAGGCGAGGGCTGCGGCGTGTAACACGCGTGTCGCGGTTGGGTCTCCCGGACGCGCGTTCGCGTCGGACGTGCACGCCGCGGCGAGGAACTCGCGGCGACCCTCGCGGCGACCGTGGAGAGGGGCTCGTCCAGACGTGCCTGGCGCATCGTCGTACACGCCGGACATGAACGTGGGTTCGTTCGAAACACGCGCGGACCCTCCCCGGCCGGGGGAACTCGTCGTGGAACTCCGTCGGGTATCCTCCCCGCCGTCCTTGCGTCCTCGCGGGCGCACCGACAAAACCTTCTCCACCGCGAACAACGGGATGTCCAGGGATGGCGCGAGTTCGTCATCCTGTTCTGTGTCGGAAATTCGGCGCTCGGCGATGGCCTTCACCACGCCCAACGCAGACAAATCAGCCCCGCGCAACGACACCACCCCGGCGCCATCGCCCGGCGCCGCCATCCTCCCCGTCGCGCGCCCTGAGACGCGCGTCGGGGAATGGCCACCCGACACGAGGCCGGCCGAAAGAATTGAGATTGTCACTTCCCAGAGTCTCAACTTCTGGTGTGCTGGAGATCCGAAATATTATTCCACGTGGCAATGTTGAGAAGAGAAAAGCGGTGGTGGTAGCCGCCACACCACACCGCGCCCTCGCCATGGTGCGCTTCGATCACGTGAGTACTCATCCCCCGCGTCTCTGCCATCTCATACTCGTGCATGACTCGGCGAAATCCGCGCGTCTCATGTCCACTCCAGCGCCGCGTGCCGCCAGGTCAATTATTCGTTGGATCCTTCTTTTGCGATCCTTCGCGATCCCATCCCTCGCCCTCGCCCTGACCGCGTTCCCCCCCCCTTCCTCGCGCAGGCCGCCATCGCCTCCTCCGCCGAGCTGGAGCTCGGCAACGTGATGCAGCTGGACGTGGCGGAGCGCGGCATCGTGGCTGCCTTTTTCGAGATGCTCAAGGACAAGTCCTGGGCGCACGCGTCCAGTGCGGACGGGACGGATGTGTTCAAGCTCCCCGGCGAGCGCATTCACCGCATCATGGGCATCACGCGCACGGACGCCACGCCCGAGCAGGTGCTGACTTTCTTCTCCGACCCGCACAACTTCGACGAGCACTTCAAGATTCTGGACGACATGTTCAAATCCGGGTCGGTGGTGAAAATAGGAGGCGCGCGAGAGGCGGCGGCGCTCGCGGCGCTCGCGGCGTCGGAATCGGAAAAAATGCTTCTGAAAAAAAACAAAGACGAATCCCAACCCCCGCGCGACCGGTCCGGGAACTTCCCCGCGCTCGGGCTCGGGTTTGGGGTTGGGAAAAAAACGGTCGGTTCCGACCGTTTCGGGAATGACCAGGGCTCGCACCTCGCGACAGACGACTTGGGTTTCTTCCAAGGCCTTGGCAAGCGAATCGACGACGCGTTCGCCAAGACGGCAGGTCGGGAGAAGCGACTGAACGACCAGGCGGCTGTTTTCGCGGCTGGTTTGGGAACGAAAAAAAACGAAGAGTCGCCCTCGTCCCTCGCCGCGCTTGACGCGTTGCCGGACGCGACCACGGACGCGACGCGGGATGCGCTTATGAGTGATGCGCTTAGTGCTACGTATTCCTCACACGACGCGTCCTCTTCTGGTTCGCCGTTCGACGAGAGCTTTGCTTTCGGGGCCGGCGCATCCGAATCGGCGGCTGATTTCTCAAAAACGCTCGCGGCGCTTCCCATTGACCAAAACTTCGTGGACCGCCCCGGCCACGCTTTGCTTCACGGCACGTTTCGGCTTCCAAGCCTCGTCCCGGATCGCGACTTCATTTGGGACCAAGTCGCCATGCGTCTTCCCACCGGTAAGTATTTCCCATTTACCACATTCTACTGACTGATTGCCCATACAAGACTGACATTTTCTTTTTTACATTCAGGGAGCGTTTTGATCGCGGGCAAATCGGTTGACACGTTTTTGGACGACGAAGAAACGCCGACGGCGAAAGGGCACGTGCGCGGCGCGGTCCTGACGAGCGGGTACTACGTCGCGGCGGAGACGAAGGCGCAGGGGGGGGGGAGCAGGATCGCGTTCGTGGTGCAGGCGGACCCGAAAGGAAACCTACCCGCGTGGGTGGTGAACCTCGTGGCGCCGAAACAAGCGCACAACGTGACGCGTTTAAGGAAGTACTTGGACGGGAACTGAGCGCCTCTTTAGTCTCTGTTTATCTATTGTAAACTTTTTAAATTGCCTTTCTACAAGTAATGTCCGTCCGAGTTCACGGACAGCCGTTCTCACGCAACCACGTCGAACATGCCGCGCGCCCAGTTGGAGGACATCGTGGTGGGTTTTGATTTTGCCGCGACCGTTTTCTTGCTTTTTTACGTGGATGTCTGCAAGTAGAGTGACCCCGAAGACTCCGTCTTCGAGACTCTCTCAGACACCAGCTGTACCAAATGTACTGCTGACATATCAGCCTTCCCTGACGTCGCTTCCGTGCGCGAGTTTCGCCACGCGCGCCACGACGAGCTCAAGGATCGCGGGCTCGACGCTCACCAATCTGGCGAAGCCCTCGCCCCAAAGAGCGGGCGTGCGTCCGCTCCCCGAGCTCCCGAATGCCTCGCCGCGAACGCCCGGCCCCGACGCGAGCTCCACGCTTTCACCCGGATCGCAGGCGGCGCCGTGGCCGGACCAGTCGTGGGCTTTTCCGTGTCTTTTCCCGCTCGCCGTCTTGGCTTGTTTCCACGTCGCGCTTGCACACAGCGCCAGCGTCTTGACTGCCTCCTTGAACGCCGTTGGAAACCGCTTGTGCGTGCGCCGTGTCCAAGTCGAAGGCACGCCCACCTGCCACCGGTGCGCGCACTGTCCGTCCGTGGTGGCGACAAACAGGAACTCCTCATCAACCGGGCTCTTCCCTACGCACGCGGGTAACAGCCGGTGGTGCCCACTCGTCCCAGGGCCGTTCGCGTGGTCGTGCAGCGCCGCGATCTGCGCGCCGTTGGATGCGCCGTGGATCCACACGCTGCCGTCCTTGTGCGCCAAAAACAACAACGTACCGCCCCCACCCGAGGTGAGGGACGAGCAGTCGATGAACCGGTTACACGCGGTGACGCCTTCCAGGGGGAACCGCCGGACCTCTTTGCCGTCGCGCGCGTCAACCAGCACGATCAGCAGCGGCGAATCCGGCGTCGTGTAGCACGTGCCAGGCACCAAGGACGCGGCGCACGTGGCGAGCAGCAACGGTGCAGAATCCCGATTCTGGGCGTGATGACAAAACGAACCGCGCTCCCCGGAAGGCCTGGGCAGCGCGGCGAGCCCAGCGAGGTACACGTTGCGCACGGCGAGTTTTTCAGAGCGCCACTTTGGCCTTTGGCCGTCCCCGCCCACCCCCGGGTTGCACACCCTTAGCTCCCACCCACGCAGAGATTTGGCGTCCACTGCCGTGCTAAACATGCGCGACCCGTCAGGGTGGAAGGCGATGTGACACATCCCGTCCTCTTCCCAAGCCGGGTCGTCTTTGAAGTGAGTCGGGACAGTCGCGTCGAAGGCGGGGGCGTGCCCCGTAGCGCCGTCCCACACGGGGAAGATTCCGTGGCCGCCTATCACGCCTACCAAATAAGTGGTGTCTTCAGCGTCCGCGCCGTGTATTGAAGGTGTCTTGCCAGGGAAAGAAACCAGCCTTCGTATCGGCCTCGGCTCGGGAATGCCGTTCACCGCGTCGCGTGCGAACGCGGAACTAAACGGGTTCCGCGCGCGTCGCCGGCGCCGCGGCAACCTCTGTAAACTCGGATGGCTGTCCTGGCTGTGATCAAACGTACCTCCGAACCGCACCTCGCCACTCGGCAGGTCCCACCCCCAAAGCGTGCCGTCCGCCATGCCCGCGAAGACCGCGGAGCCGGACGCGTCCAGCGCCACCGAAAGCGCCGCCACCGCGCCCGCCGCTTTCAGCACAGTGATGAGCACGGCGCTGCCTGAACTAGAACTGCAGCTTTTTCTGCTTCCGCTCCCCGACGCCCCTCCCCTGGCGTAACGGGCGGCCCCGTGGCGGTCGTCTGTGTCGCCGTCGGTTGCCGTGTTGCCACCATCGAGCCGCCACACCCGGATTCGCGCCACACCGGGCTCATGCGGCGACGCCCCGCCCGCGGCGATGGTGGTGCCGTCCCTACTCACCGCCAGCGCAAACACCTCGAACGAATCCGCGCTGTGCTCGTGTCCCCACTCCAATCGTAGCCCGGTGTGGCGGAAGTCTCGGGGCTCCAGGCCGTGCGCGGCGCGACCCCTCTCGCCGCCTCCTCCGCCGCCACCCGACATCGCCCGCGCCCGTCGCAGTGAGGTAGGCGGACCTGCAAGGTGACTGAAGGTGACTCAGCAAGGAAAGAAAGCGCGTCGCGGATTTGGCGAAATCACGACGTGGCCAAAATCGACGACAGACGCCGCCGCAGCCGTAACGCCGCGGCCACTTCGCGTCGCGGCACGTACGCACGACCCTCCCGGTTCGCGTCCGCGCGTCCTTCGGGTCCACGCCTCCGTGTCTCCACCTGTGGCTCTTCCCTCGGCCCTCTCCGGCCCTCTCGCCGCACTCGCGCGCGACCACGAAAACCACCGCCACCGCCATTTGCGACCATGAGTGTCGCGTCCCTCCGCTTGGAGCTGATGGACCAGAGTCTGGGCATGCCCCGTCGTTTCCGCGCGCTTTTCGGGCTTCGCAGCGTGGGCAGTGACGCGTCCGTCTCCGCGCTGCTGGACAGCTTGGTGGACCCCAGTGCTTTGTTCAAGCACGAGGTGGCTTTCGCGCTCGGCCAGATGCAGGCGCAAGCCGCGGTGGCCACACTGAAGACAATTCTCGTGGACGAAAAGGAACACGGGATGGTGCGGCACGAAGCCGCTGAGGCGCTTGGCGCGATCGCGAGCGACGAGTGCTTGGACGCGTTGGAAACCGCGTGTGGTGACGAATCGCAGGTGGTGCGGGAAACCGCGGTTTTGGCGCTGCAGAGGTTCAGGTACGCGGCGGCGATGCGGAACAGCGGTGTAAAATCTCCGAAAAAAGCAAAGGAGGAAAACCAAAAGACTTTAGGCTCGGCGAAGGAAAAGCTGTGTAGCTCTGTACTCGGTGGGACGACGAACACTACGCCTGCTGCCACGACAGACACGAGTCATGACTCTCCGTACATCTCCGTGGACCCCGTTCCAGCTGCGTCGGTTCATATTCCCCTCGACCAGTTGAAACTTTGTTTGCTTGACGAAGCAAAGCCGCTTTGGGACCGGTACGCCGCGATGTTCGCGCTGCGCAACAGGGGCGGCGCACCCGAAGTCGCCAAAGTGTTGGCCGAAGTTCTCGTGACCTCGAAAAGCGCGCTGTTGAAGCACGAGGTGTGCTACGTGCTCGGGCAGATCCAGGAGCGGGGCGAGGGCGCCAGGGCGGCGCTCACGACGGTTTTGGAAAATTGCAACGAACACCCGATGGTGAGGCACGAAGCCGCCGAAGCGATCGGATCAATCGCGGCGGTACACACGAAATCCTTGCTGGAGAAATACCGAAGTGACACGTGCCAAATAGTCGCGGAATCGTGCGAAGTAGCGCTGGATATGATGGAAATGGAAATTAACGACGAGTTCGTGCCCCTGGTGGTGGAGGCGCAAACAGCAAGCGCGTGATGATCCCGCGTTTTTATCGAGTTTCAGTTTGTTTTTGTAAAAGCGCCGAAAAGGCAGAATTCATTTTCAATTCATTCAAACCCTTCGTCCTTCCCTTCCCACCCCTGGTCCGTCTCACAACGCCGCGCGCCTCGTGAAGGCGGCATACGCAGGAGGCGTAGGACGCGCTGGTGATACGCGCCACGCGCTGCGGGTGCGGGTTGCGTTCTCTGGTGTTGGGAACACCGTGTTAACCGTGTTGCCCTTTTTTGGTTAGGGTAAAACGTCCCGCGGCGCGCCGATCGGTTGTCCCGGGTGGGTGTCTGTCTCTGCCCGTCGTCACCATGTCCGCGGCGATGGAAGCGGCTGGGGCGGGCAAGGGCCGCAACGCGCGCCTCGCACCTGAAGTGAACCGCATTTTGTACGTAAGGAACCTCCCGTTCAACATCACCGCGGATGAGATGTACGACATCTTCGGCAAGTACGGCGCGATTCGGCAGATCCGTCTCGGCGACAGAAGGGACACCAAAGGCACGGCCTACGTCGTGTACGAGGACATTTACGACGCGAAAAACGCGGTGGAGCACTTGAGCGGGTTCAACGTGGCGAACCGGTACCTGATCGTGCTTTATTACAACGCGTCCCGGGGGGCGAAGCGGGTGGACCAGGCCAAGAAAGCCGCGGAGATCGCGGCGCTGCAGGAAAAACACGGCGTGGACGGGACGAGCGACCGGTTGTGAATGATGATGAGGTTGTATTGCGTAAATAAGGCTTGTAGGATAGACTATTGTGTTCCGTCATCGCACTACTACATAAAGGTACTATCTACATAGCTACATAGCTAGATAACACCGCTAGATACATAAGGTCAACACTTTCAGTCCCCTCCTACTAGTCCTTCGAAGTAGGCGTGTTCCAGACACCGATCGCCAGTGAGCCTTAGTTTGGGGTTGAGCTGGAGCAACCCGGCGACGAAATCCAGCGCGTGTGTTTGCAACACGTTTCCGTACCGGGCGTCGATGGACTCTTCAGCAACCTTCACGTCTTCGGTGTCGAAAAACACCCCGGCGTTGTTGGGGTTCAGGGAGAACACCATCATCTGTCCGGGGGTTAGCGCGCCGATTGTTCGCTGAATCAACCGCAGCTGATCCAAATCGTTCTCCCCGGGAAACACCGGGTCGCCGTCGCTGAGCTCGCACAGCAAACAACCAACCGCCCACATATCCACCGGCTGCCCGTACCCCGCGCGTGTCTCGTACCCGTCCACAGTGCCGTCACTGGACCGGAACGGCTGCCCGAGCAGAAGCTCGGGCGCGCGGTACCACCGCGTGGCGACGTAATCGGTCAGGGGATTTTGTTTGGACGTCGCGTCGCTGGTCGACGTCGACGCCACCAACTCGCGCGCGAACCCAAAGTCGCACAGCTTCAGCACCTTGTCCTTCCTCACCAGCAAGTTCTCGGGCTTCACGTCCCGGTACACGTACCCGGCTCTGTGCAGGTAAGAAAGGGCGAGCACGAGCTGGTGGATGTAGTGTTTGACGTCGGCGGCGGGTAACCCGGCGGGTTTACGCGATTCCACGGAAGCATCGTTGGGTACCGCCGGGTCGTCGCCGCCAATCTCCTGCAGCAGCTGCAAAAGCGTTTTCGGCACGAACTCCATGGCGACGTATAGCTTGGTTCCCATGTAAAAATCACCCAGGTGTTTAACGATGTTGGGGTGGTGTAACGCCCTCAACGCCCGCACCTCGCGTTCTGACGTGCGCCGCACCTCCTCCACGTCGGGGTCGTTTTCGTTTATTTTGAACTCCTGTTACGATCGTCACAGAAAAGTGTCAGCCGGCCGTATGGGCAAACAGGGAGGCGGGATTTGGGAAATGCAAATTCGTACCTTCACCGCGCAGGTTTGGTTTGTGTTCAAATCCACGCAGCGCATCACGCGCCCGTACGCGCCTTCCCCCACGAGCTCCTCGACTCGCAACGACCCGCCGTTGAGTAAACTGCCCCGCTCCACTTGCTTGGAAGGTTCGGAAGCTTCTTCTTGTTCTTCTTCTAATTCGCTTCCTTCTTCCCACCTTTTGTCAAAACTCGCGTCATCGCGTTTTCGCGTAAACGCACCATCTCGCCGCTCCATCTCCTCCAGCTCCCGTAACTCCGCGTCGTCGTCCTGGAACGGCTCCGGTTGCTCTGCTTTTAAAAGATTGTCGGTCGACGACGCCCCCCGTGACTCGCGCTCTGCCCGGGCAACGCACGCGCGCATCGCGAGCACCGCGGGGTCGTCGTCGCGAAGCCCGAGTCGCGTCGCGCTCTGCAGCGCGGAAACCGAGGGCCGGAATCCGCGCACCGACGCGTTGAGGGTTTGTCTAAACGAAACGCGCGCACGCGCGTTTCGCAAACTTTCCTCCGCGTCAGTCACGAGTTCGACGAATCGCGATTCGTTGTGTCGCTCCAGGCCGACGGCGATGGCTTCCGTGATCGCGGTTTCCAGGAGACACACGAGCTCGGTATCGGAGGTGGACGTGGCGGCGGTGTTTTCTGAAAGAGAAACAGCCCACGCCAGCGCGTTCGTAGCGGCGAGCCTCCGACGCCCGCCGCCGTCCCGCGATGTCGGTTTGTCGCGCGCCACATGTTTGGGACGGGACGAGGCACCCGCGGTTTGGGACAACGCACCAGCCGCTTGTTGTCTTGTCGTCGCATCCAAAACTCGCGTCGCCAAGCCATCACCCGACACCGGAACGGACCACGGGTTCGCGGGGAAGTGGTTTTCCTTTTCCCGGGTTTTACTCTTTTTAGTTTGTTGTCGCGGTACAAAAAGCGCGCCGAATTTCCCCCGTGAGACGCGCGGTTTGTGCGCGCCCCTTGTTCCCGAGCTCGGCCGGATGTACCCGGTGGCTCGCGTTGCGGTCTGGTGACTCGTCGATTCTGGTTCATGGTTCGTGACTCGTCGATTCTGGTTCGGTTCTTTCTCGTCCGGGAACACGATCGCGGTTCTGCTTTGCGCAAACGACGCTCGCCCGGTGCCGTCTTTGTTACCCCCCGAGCCACCGGAAAGCGGCTCGCCGTACACCGCTTTCCGGAACCGAAACGCAGCCGCGCCTCCTCCGCTTCCACCGGTGCCTAGCGTGACGGAAGGTTTCACGTGGTCTTTTGTGTTAGCGTCGCCGCGTAAATGTTTGGCCGCTCGCGCCTCGCCAAAGCGCCCCTCGTCCGCATCCGCGAAGGTCGTTAGTCTCACCGCGACGAGCGAGGCGCCCAAACCGGCAACGCCGGGCGTGACGTGTGTTGCTCGCGCTGCTCGCGTGTCACCCTCCAATACGTACTGCGCGCCGGGCTTCCCGGCGTGGGTCATCTTCCGCGAACACGCCACCGCGACTCGCCGCGCGCGAACCGCTTGGACCTCGCGAACTTTGAGTTCACGTCGGAGCTGGTCCTGAAACGCGCGTTTCTGCGCCGCCGCGTCCGCGCCCACCGCACCCAACGCCCGGTCATCGAATTCGCGCGCCATCGCCACGCACGCACGCTCGACCCGACCGACGCGAACGACGCGCCAGGGAGTGTGCGCCGCGTGGGGGTCCAACGTTGGAGAGGGAATTTAGTTCGCGTGCGAAGCCCGTTTTGGCTTTTGGGTGCGACGGCACGCGTTTTTTTATCATCCGAGGCAAATACGCCAGACCGCGGTGCGTGCGTGGCGTGCGATGCAGGAGGCGGGTTTGCGCCGCGGGTACGTTGCGCGACACTGGGGGCTCGACGTGGCCGAGCTACGCGAAGAAACGAAGCTCAGGCTGGAGCACGCAGGGCAGGTTGAAAGGCTGCAGCGGCGCGTCTTGCTGGATGCTCTCGGAGAAGCCGGTGAAGACGTAGGTACCCCCGTGAGCAGACTCGACTACTCACCACCCGGGGGCCCACACTCCATTGACTCGTCACATGACGTGTCCTTCGTGGCATCGCCACTATGTGAGTTCGTGTCTCACGTCCTCGTGCTGAGTTTCGTTCCCCAAACAACCTCTGCCTCAGGTTTCCGCCAAGGTCCAAGCGTTGCGTGAACTTTCCAAAGCCAAAGCAAAAAACAGGGAGTTCGTCGTGGCGATGGATTTGTTCGACGCGGCGCAGAGACTTGAGGTTGACGAGCGGCACACCGCAGAACGGAATGTGCTGGATGACCCTGGTGGGGCCTCCTTGACTACTATCTCAGCGCTTTTGGCGAAGCAAGGAAGGCAACTAGGCGAGCTAAGAGGGAGACACAAAGCGCGACGCTCGCGACAGGAGGTTGCGTTTGACGGGACGGTTTTTACGCATCAGGCTGAAGCCGCGGTTCCGCAACTGGTATCGCCCGCGTATTCACCGACTCATGACCCCAACTTTCTGGCTAGTCCAGCGGTAACGCCTTCGTGGGGGGCGTTTCGCACGCCAGGCAAGGCGGGGGCCAAAAAAGTGGGCACGGCGACGAGGGCGTTTCTAGAGGCGAGCGGTTTGTTGGCGGACGACGACGACGACGAAAGATTTGAATCCTTCCACCGCTCCGACGGTCTCCAAAGGAATCTCTCCACCGCTCCGACGGTTCCCAAGCTTGACCTGGATAGATCCGTGCGTTCTTTAGCCACGGAAATGCACGCCGTATCTCTGGAAACGCCAGTGGACAAAAGCCCGTGGAGTTTTGGGAACGCGCCGAACGAAACGGAAGAACGCGCGTACCAAACGAAACCGCCGCCGGCGTCGCCCTGGTGTCGGTTCGAACACGCGCGGTCCTGGGTTCGGGGTCCGGAAGCGGCGCATTTTTCGCCCGAAGGCACTGGTGAGGACTTCATTTCTTCACAAGTGTCTTCAGGGTCCAACTCCAATTCGGGGTCAAGTGCGGCAGGCACAAAAAATCAGGACGCGACGCGTTCAAGCGCCGCGAAGTACCAATATACCGTTTCTAAAGCACGACTCCCGACTTTCGGCGACGAGAACGAGTTCGAAAATAGTTTCACGCCGCGAGTCGTGGGCGCCGGTCCCAGCGCACGTCAAACACGGGCGCGGTCCAATCGCGAAACACGTTTTCACAGCTCCGTTGAGAAGGGTGAGCCGACGAAATCCTTGTGGACGAAACACGGCGACTCGTTCGCGGTGGCGAGTGGGTTCGCGAAGGCGACGGCGAGCGGCGCGAGAAAATACGCGGTGAAAAGACTCGTAAAAGTAAACCCCACCACGTCCTTCGCGCACGAAACGTTGCGGCCGATGGACGCCGGGCGCATGACTTGTGATGATTCCGCGCTGCACAAAGCCATACATTCCACAGCAACAAGGAAATCGTTTGGCCGAAAACCGGGTACTGATTCCGAATGCAGGCGAAGTTCGATCGCGCGAGGCGCGTCGCTGCCGTCGAACAGAAAAGACGGAAGACGGAACCGGGATTGCAAGACAAACGTGACGCCGAGTAGACGTAGTTACCCTTGAAGTTATGCACCCGAGCCGACCCGACCCCCGCGCATCACGCACATCAAATCGACGCTAAGTTCGCGGTAAGAACGGCGAGGTCTTCTTCGGAGAATCGCGTTTCTCGTTCCGCGGAGGCTTCGTCTTTTTCGGTGTCACCGCGGCCGTTTTCACTTTTCCCGCCCGCCTTCCACCCTTGTCTCACCCCCGCTTTTCTGTTTTTCCACAGCCCGCCGTACCTGTAGTGCGGGTGCTCAGCGTCTCCGTCGGGGACGCCGCCGCTCGCTGTTTTCCAGCACTTGCCGCACGCCATTCGCCACTGTTTCGTTTCATCGGTTCGACACCGCACTAACAGATTGGAAGACGAGGAACACAAATCGCACGGCTTGGACCCCGGCACCGTGCCACCGTCTTCGCCATCTTCCTCGTCACCCCCCGCGCGCTTCGCGCGCTTCGCCGCCTTCACGACTTTCTTCGCCGCTTTGCGCGCGTCCTTTTTAGCATCTTTAGACCCGGACCCGTCGTCGGAACCGTCGCCTGCCACATGTTCGTTCTCGGAACGTCCGTCGACGTCATCCTCAAAAAACTCATCATCGCCGTTTCCACCCAAAACACCCTTCCCTTGCCCCCGTCGCTTCGCGTTGCAGCTCTTGCTACACGTCGTGACCTCGTCCCAGCACCGCTCCCACTTCTTGCGCCACGTGAACGGGCGGTCGCACACCACGCACGTCTTCGAGGGCAGGTTTTCCTTCTTCACACCGCGCATGTCCTTGTCCTTGGCCACGTCTTTTTCTTTTGCTGCACCGCCTCCGCCTCGGCCTCGCGCGGTCACCAAAAGGCTGGCGTGGAGAGCGCGGGGAAGGGAGCCGGGGCGGCGCACCAGGGGACGGCCGACCAAACACGCGCTCGCATGAATCGCCGCGCTCAGCATGGGCGCGAAGCACTGTGGCCAGAGTAGGGAATGTCGGCACCTACGTGGACTCAAAAAAGCCGACTGTTCTTTTCAAGGGGGACGCCGATTTCGCGTCCCAAAACAAGCACTTCGCAAATGCGCGACTGCAGTTCGTTTCGCGCTGCGCCGTCGTCGACGCGCGTCCGGTAGAAGTCGCGCGCTCAGACGCCATGGTACGTCCCGTATGAATGGTGTCTCCGCACGGCGACTCCAGGGCACACGGAGCACCTGCACACGCGCTGTTTTCCGTCACTCGATCGGTCCACTTTTTCTGTCACGCCCCCGGAAGCGAACTGCGACGACTCATCCTTTTGACGCATTGGGAGCGACGCTCTTACCCCTTTGCGTTTCGGCGATGGTGCGATGGTCCGCGCCTCGAGGTCATATATGCGTTCGGGACACCTTACCTACAACTCTTACCTTCCACCTCCGGCACTGACCATCCCCCCCCCCCCCCCCCCCCCCCCCCCCCCCCCCCCCCCCCCCCCCCCCCCGTAGGCTCCCACGTTGACCTCGCGGTACCGGTGCGTCGCCAAAACCAGCACCGTGGATGAGTCTTTGTTCGGGCACGCCAAGCGCGGGGTTCCGCTGCGCGCGAACTCCAGCCAGGGCTTCGACGTGATTCAGACGAAATCACAGGAGAGCTCGAGCTCGTTCGGTTCGGCCAGAGACTTGCAAAAATCAGGCGCGAAACCGGGTTGGTCAAGCGCGTCATCCGTCACCAATTCGGCCAAAAGAACATCACCTGCCCCCACCAAGGTTTTGACGTCCCGCGAGATTCAACGCATGAAACAACCCGCGTCCGCGTTGTCGCACGACGAAATCGTCGCGATTCGCGCGGACAGAAGGGAAACGCGAGAGCTGGAACGCACGGAAGGACGCGTCCGGCGCGAGCGCATGGAACAAGTGGAGCTTTCGCGTTTAGATAACAAACAGTCTTCCGAAACGGAGCGGTTGAATCAAGCGCAGGCGTTGGCCACGCGGACGCGGGCGGAGATTTTGATGGACGAAGCCCTTGATGAGGTGAAGAACATGAACCAGATGATGCTTTATTCCAAGTGCGTCACTATAAGGGACGCACAGCTTGAGGAAAAGAAACACATCAAAGCCGAGGCGCAGGAAGAAGAGCGGCGGATGGATTTGATGATGGAACTGGAGCGCGTGAAAGCGCTTGACGAGTACGAGCGGCGGGACATCGCGAGGAAGGAAAAACTGATGAGCGGCGCCGCGGTGCTTATGAAACAAATCGAGGACCGCGCGAAGGAACGGCAGAGACAGGAAGAGCTGTTGGACATGGACCGACAGCAGATGCTACGTGAAATTCAGCGAATGAAACTGGAGGAGGTGGAGGAGATTGCGAAGAAACGGGAAGCGGGCGCCGCGCTCCTCGCGGACGTCGCCCACGCCAACGCGGCGCAGCAGGACCGCCGGCGGTTGGTGCTGCAGTTTGAAAAGGAAGAAGAGGGACGGATAGCGGCTTATTTGGCTGAGAAAGATAAAAGGGAGATGGAGGTTGAGGTTGAAAAACGCCAAATCGCACGGGAAAAGGAGATGGAAACGGCGCGCATGCGCGCGCGTCAAGAAAAGCAGGCGGACACCGCCGCGGAGCTTGACGAGTTGAGGGCGGCGCGGGTGCACGAGGAAAGGGAGCGGAGTTTCCGTTTAAAGGAACGTCTGGCGGCGGATCGCTCCATAGAGATCAACGCCGACTTAGCGCGAGCCAGGGAGCACCAGAAGATGCTGAAACTGAAAGCGCTTGGTGACCAGGCGCGCGAGGAGCGCCGCGAGTTCCACAAAGTCATCGAGTCGCAGATGCGTTTGGAAAGGGACGATGTCTCCGCGCGCGCGGTACAGGCCACGGCTCGCAGGGAGCACCGTGAGACGCTGCAAACGCAAATCGCGCTCAACTCGGAACGGCGGGACCGGGAAAAGCGGGAGTACCAGGAAGAGGGTGACCGCTTACGGTTCGACATCGCGGCGGAACGCGCGAAGCTCGAGGCGATCAAGACGCGGAAACTATTGGAGCTGCGAGCGGGGGGGATTCCAGACAAGTACCGCACGGAGCTGGCGAAGAAGAAAATAGGAGCTGCTTAGTTTGGTGTACATAAACTTATTGATTCTGTTCATCAGTAGTCCCCTTCCCGTCCGATGACGCTTCCGCAACGTACGCGAATAGGAGCGTCACGTGATTGGACGGGTAAGTTATTCTATTCATCGCTGTCTGACGCTTCCAAATACGTGAACTTCAAATCCCCCCCTGTTAGCTGTTTCGACGGGTGGAAGTGTGACTCGTAACACGCCCAAAGCGACCCAAGTTGTGGGACCCCGTGGGACCCGTGGTACTTCGCCTTGATCACGGAGTGCCAGTCCAGCTCCACCACCTTTCCCATCGGCACGTCGAAGCAATCCATCGGTAGGCCGCTCGCCATTGATAAAAGCGCGTGGACGCTGGTTTGGTGCGTGGCTAAAAGAACAACCTCATTTTTGTCGTGGAGTTTGGATAAAAACTCCACAAAGTTCGCTAGCCGTGTTTTGACGTCATCGATGGAGTGGTTCATCGCGTGCGCCTTTTCTGGGGTGATGTACGACTTGTAACTCTGGTCGACGTCGAACAGCTCCAGAAACTCATCGGGAACTTTGGACACCGGTGTCGGGTTCGGCTCGGGGTGTTCGTACAAACTCCAGTCCACCATCACACCGCCGCCCGCGCCGATCAAGCCTTGCATAAACGGCGTCGCGTCCATGTACGGCTGGACCGTTTGCAACACGCGCTTGAACGGGCTGGCGTATATCTGCGTCACCCCGCATTCCTCAAGCGTCTCAACAACCTCGGTTGCGCTGTTCGCCAAACCTTCCTTGGTTAGGCTTACGTGGAACGTGGGGTCGTCGGGGGGGCGTTTCTCGTGTCGAATGACGTACATGCGCAAGAATTGCTCGCAGTTTCCCCAACCGGCGTCGGAATCCGACATCGTCGTCACAACCACCGCGGCGCACCCACCGAGACGCCGCGCACTCCGAAACGTCGAAGTGGGGTGCTGACGAGGTCCAAAAAGCATAAAATTGAAGATCTCGGAAACAAGGCGCTTTTTGCCCATTTGCGTAACTTGCGTATGCGCAATTAGTCTAACATCCTGCGCGAATCAACGAGCAGCGTGCCCTAAAACTGCAATCTAAAACTGGATCAATGCGGATTTTTTATCTCGTTTCGCCGTCCTCACGAAAGGTCGTGATGAAAGGGAACGGAATTGGCCACCTCGCGGTCACTTGCGAGGTCGCCCTCGCGTCTCGTGCTCGCCCTCGGGAAACGCTCCCGGCTTGTGCGCCTTGCTTCGTCGCGAGCACCACTCTTTTCGCCCGAAAAGAAACACCACCAAAGCCTCGCGCCGCGTCCTTTCGTCCCGAAAAAGATGCAGGCGCTTTCGTTCGCCACCATCCCCGGCGCGATCGCTCGCGGAGGCGCGCGCGGGCGCAAAGCGACCGTTTCCGCGCGCAGAGGCGCCGTGCGCACCGTCCGCGCCGCAGCGGAAGCCCCTGCCGCGGCGGTGGAAGCCTCGGAGGTTGACTTCGCGAAGTACATCGCGGAGAAGAACGCCGCCATCGAACAAGCGTTGTCCGATTCCGTCCCCGCTGCGATGTATCCCGAGCGCTTGCACGAATCAATGCGGTACTCGTTGCTCGCGGGAGGCAAACGCATTCGCCCGTGCCTTTGTGTCGCCGCGTGCGAGCTCATGGGCGGCACCATGGAAACGGCGATGCCCACCGCGTGCGCGCTCGAGATGATCCACACCATGTCCCTGATTCACGACGACCTGCCCAGCATGGACAACGACGATTTCCGCCGAGGAAAACCCACGAACCACAAAGTGTACGGCGAAGAGATGGCTATCCTGGCGGGCGACGCGTTGCTGTCGCACGCGTTCGAATACATCGGCAGGAACACACCAAAATCGGTTCCCGCGGAACGCACCCTGCGGGTCATCGTGGACGTGGGGAAGTGCGTGGGCAGCGAAGGCTTGGTGGGCGGGCAAGTCGTGGACATCATGAGCGAAGGCGCCGACGCCGACGAAGTCACCCTGGAGACTTTGAAGTACATCCACGCGCACAAAACCGGCGCGCTGCTCGAGGTGTCCGTGACCTCCGGTGCTATTCTAGCAGGCGCCAAGGAAGAGGACGTGGTACGCCTTGGAAAGTACGCGCAGCTCATCGGCTTGGCGTTTCAAGTCGTGGACGACATCCTGGACTGCACCGCGACGAGCGAGGAACTGGGGAAAACCGCCGGGAAGGACGTGGCGGTTGGAAAGGCGACGTACCCGTCCCTGGTTGGCCTGGAAGAAAGCCGAAAGATCGCGGACGACTTGATCAAAGAAGCAAAGGCGCTGCTCAGCGAATACGACCAGAAAAAAGCCGCGCCCCTCATCGGACTCGCCGACTACATCGGGAACCGCAAAAACTGAATTTGAAAAAGTCTGCTTTGCTTTTTTTTAGACCGGTGACGCGTCCGAGACGTACCGCGTGGTTGGCGTTTGTTGATTGAAATGCACGATTTGTGGTTTGATGTCATGTCATTCATTGTCATTGTCATTGGCTACCTTCTAAACTTTTATTTTCTAGCACATGCGTCAGAACTTCCCCGCCGCGGAGTTTGCGCGTATCCGCTCCATCCTCGCCTGCAGGTCCTCGAAGGTTACCTGCCCGTCCTGCGTTTTCGCGGGAGCCGCGGGCGCGTTGACGGAAGAAGCGAGGCTTTCCGAAGAAACACTCGAACCTCCCCCAGCTGCTTTCGCGGCGATGCGGTTCATGCGCTCGCGAAGCGTGGTGAGTCCCGCGCTCGCGGACGAAACTCGGGCCGTCTCGGGGCTGTTCGTGATGTTGGCTAACCGTTGGTGGGGTTGCGCCGTCGCCGCCGTCGTCGGCGCCGCGACCCCATCACTAAGCCTCCGCTCCCTGTCCTTCTTTGACGCGGCCATCTGCGCCAGTCGTTCCCGGTACACCTCCGCGGCGGTGCGCTCCATTGACGGCATGGGCGAAGGCGCGATGGGTGGCGCGGGCGCGGCCATCGCGGCGGCGGCGCGCCGCGGCGTCGCCGCCGCGATTGCCCTCGCCCTCGCGCTCCGCGCCGTTTCCACTTTCGCCAGCCCCCGCCTGATGTAGCTCTGGAACGCCGCGCTTGTTCTGGCGAGGTGCGGCTGGATATCCACCATGGGGTACTGCTTGGAGAAGTCATAAAGATCCTCCAAGCCAGCCCCGGTGGTTGTTTTCTCGCCGATCTTTTTGAACACGTTAGCGAGCCTCGATTTCAAATCAGCGCTCACGGGCGTGGGCGGCGGCGCGTCCGCGTCCATCGGCGCGACGCCATCCACGCTGGATAGCGACGCTTTGGGCGTTTTCATCTTGGGCGTGGCCGCTTGGAAAAATATTGACGCCGACGCAGGTGCCACAGACACGGGCGTCGCCGGCGCGGCGGTCTCCGCGCCGGCCTCCGGTTCCGGAGTGCGTTGTTGGGCGACAACCGGTGGCGTTGCGGCGACGCGGGTCGGCGTTGCGGCGACCGTAGTCGGCGTTGACGCAACCGTCGATGAAAAGAACGTCGGGGCGGACGGAATCCGTGTCAACTCTTCAAATCGCGGCGAGGGCGACGCGTTGAACACCCGGGGCGTACCCGGCGCGTTCGGCATGGATTGCAAGTTGAGGTCGACGTATACGTACACGATTGGCGCCGGGTTCGCGTCGCGCGGGGGACACGCGCCGAACGCGTCCCAGATGTCGTGCCCCACCATCTCCGTGACTTTGTGCAGAATGGTTTTGACCATCCGGAGCGGTTTGTCCCCCCCGTCCGCGGCCTTTGCTCGTTTGCGAATCTCGGCCTCGCCCAACGCGTGGAAGAAGTCGTGGATCTCGCGAAGCAGCGCCGGGAGATCAACTTCGTGAAGCGTCTGGCCGAGCGCCTTTGTGAGCTTGATCAAGCACTTCACGACGAGCTCGTGGAACCTATTGGTTGCGTTTTCGTCGCCCGTAACCGTCGCCGGCGGCGCCACGAGCAACCTCAACAGCGCGTTGAACGAATTCGTCCGTGGACAGTGCTCCAGCACCTTCAGCATCAAAACGTTCAGGGCTTTCACCAGCGCGGCGCCTTCCTGCATCTCGCACGCCCTCGGGTCCAACAAACGCAAAAGCAAAACGCCGATTACGCGTTTTTCGCTTTCCAAACCAACCCGCTGCGCCAGGACCGGGGTTTGGAACACCTGCATCAGCGCGTTCAGGACGTACCGGCACGCGCGCGCGGTGGATGGACCAGGCGCGGCGAGGGCGGCGTCGAAGATGGAGGAGACTCTGTTTGCGAGCTGGAACACCAACGCGTCCGCGTCGGGCGCCATCGCGGTGAGCGCCGCGTCGTCGCCAGCCGAGCCCATGACTTCGTGACAAAGCTGTTTCATGCCTTCCACGGCGTTTGCGTCGCTGCCGGTCGCCACGGTTTCCAGCGCGCGGCGCCAACCAGACAACCTTTGTTCCACGGACACCGAGGACGACGCAGAAGCGGAAGTCTCGTCCGGGTACGCGTCGTCAAACGCGGGGCGCGCGTCGCGCGTTTCGGTTTCTTTCGCGGTTTCGCGCCAATCGCGGCGAGCGAGTGACGACACCGCCTTGCCAATCGGCCGCAGCAGCGCGCTCGCGACCGCGGCGATGGGTGACCCCAACGCGGTCGCGGTCGCGGCCAGACGTCCAGGCGTCCCGCCGAACCTTCCAGGCGTTCCACCAACACGGCCAGGCGTCGAGACAGATTTTCCAACCAGCGCCGAGGCAAGCGGCGCGGCGCCAACCGCTCCGCCGCCCACGAGCGCGCCGGCGCGCATCCACGCTCCCGGCGTGCCTTCGTTTTGGCGTGCCATTTCCTTGGACGCTTTCGTGAACTTGTCCTCCAGCGCGTCTTTAACAAGCGCGCCCACTCGGCCGATGTGGCGCCACGCGTCTTCCCCTGCGACTTTGTACGCGACAGTCAAGCAGTTCAGCGCCGCCGCTCGCGTGGGGGCGTCCCTGGCGTCCGCCAGCTTGGCGATCTCCACGAGCGCCTTGGACCCGCCTCTTTCCACGACGTCCAGGCCGTGGCGTTCCACGAGCAGTTCAAGAGCGTCCAGGGCTTCCAGGCGCGTTTTCGTGTTTTTCGAGTCCAAACCTCGGACTAAATACCCAGCCAGCCGCGACGCCGGGAACAAACCGGGCACGGTTTTCAAAACGCCGCGAAACTTTTCTCGCGCCGCGTCCATCGCGTGCCCGCTTTTATCAACCTGTGTTTGTGAACGAAAAGTGGTTAACGTCTTGTATGGGAAAACAGTGTGCCTGGATTTGGGAAACGCGCAATACGTACCAGCGCGGGCAGAAACAGCGCGCCTTCCTGTTCCGAGAGCCGCCCCCCTTGGTCCTTGACTGACCGTAACACGGATTGCGTGAAATCCAGCACTTTTAAAAGCGATTGCGTGTTAGGGGTTTGCTCGCTAATCCGCAGGACGACCCACCGCAGTAACAAATCCAGGTTGCCGTGCACGTTTTCGGGCGTCATCACGAGCGCTTGTTCAAGCAGCTCCATCGCCATGAGGTGGGATTTGAAATCCTGAAACAAAAGCGCGTGCACGTCACTCCGGACGTACGGCGCCAGCGCGAGCTTGACCTCGCCCTCCGCAAGCGCCAGCTGGTCGTCCCGCAGGGTTTCGAACTTTACCGGTTTCTTTGGGAGCTTTTTCAACCGCGCGTCTTTGTCGTCATTGCGCCGCAGCGCCGGACCGTCGGGCGTTACGAAAGATATGGATGTCGCCACCCCCCCATTTCGCGCGGTGCCAGGTCGCGAGTGCCGCAGCGACGAAATGCCGGTTTGGGATTTGTGAGCTCCAGCGGGACGCGCCGTGGCGGGTCGTTGCGGGAGAGTGGGCGACGACGACGGCTCGGGCGCCGAAGACGCGTCCGCGACGGCGACCACGACGCCCGCCTTTTCCACGTGCGCCGCCGCCGCCGCGCTCAGTTGTTTCGGGCAACTCATCTTCGCGCACATCGCAGTCGCGCGTCTGGACCCCACCAACGTCACCACGGTGTCCATCACCGCGGCTCCCGCGGCCCGAGCCTGCGCTTTGTTGTCCGCGAGGCCGACGGCGGCGGCGGTCACGGCGGAGGCGAGCACGCTCTCGTCGTCCGCGTCGACGCCGGCGAGCGCGGCGAGGACCCATCGCAGCGCCTCCGCCTTGCCGTCGCCGCTCATCTTTCCTGATAAATCCACGAGCTTGTCTGCCACCACGGGAAGGGTCTTTTCGAGGCCGCACGCGATGACCCAGGCATCTAGGGCACCGCACGCGGCGGCCCGGACCTGCGGTTTCGAGTCGCCCATCTGCTTGGTGATCTCCGCCGCGACGCCGTGGCCGTGCCGTCGCTCGCCCGCGGCTGGGCCGAGCGCCACCGCGACCTTCCCAGCCATCACAAGCGCGGTCGCGGCGAGGTTCCGGTTGGTGTCGTTGAATCGTTTCGCGAGCGCTGGCAACAAGTCACCCGTGGTGGGCGCTATCCTAAAACCCGCGCCGGCGAGAATAACACCAACCGCGTCCACGGCGGCGGCCCGCGTTTTCCACGACGTCGGGGCGCTCGCGTCCGCCATGTCGGCGAGGAGCTTGTCCGTGATCATGGGCGAGACGTCTTGTCGCGGCAAACCGCCATCTGATTTACCAACTTCTGATGACTTATCAACAGACTCTTCACTCACGCGTACCGTGCGCCAGGTCTTGCCGTTCCCATCGAACGGGTTGGATAAAAATTCAGCCTCCAAAACTTTCATCTGCACCGCGCTGACGTCGGCCAAGAAGTCTTTCAGCCCCGGCCCCAACCCGGCGTGCATGGCGCCTAGCATCTTCGCCGCCGCGGATTTGCACGCGGGGTTGGTCAGCCCCAAAGACGCTTTGCACCAGTCGATCGCCAAAGCGACGCCGCACGCGTGGACGCCGAACTCGGCGACGACGCCGGCGCAGAAAAGAAGCGCCTCTGAGGTTACTTTTGGATTTTTGGCGCCGTCCGCGCCTACGCGCAACCGCGCAAACAAAAACGCGGGCCCCAAGGCTTCCGCGACGTTTACCAACGCCACGGTCCCGGGAGCGCGAAGCTTGACGTCTGTGAGCTTCTCGGTGACTCCGGACACCACACACGCGCCGTCTTTTTTCGAAAACGAAGTAGCCTTCTTCGCCAGGGCGCCGAAGACTTCGAAGACTTTGGAGAGGACTTGAAAGTTGCTATCGTCGAACCCTGGCGTGGTGGCGAGGCCGCGAACGGTGTGTTCCACCGCGCCGTTCGCGCTGTCGGTATCCATCGCCTGTATCTGTTCAAAAATCACGGTCATACCAGCCAGGCGGTCTTTCCACATGCCGGACGACAGTTGAGTCACGACCTCGTTTCCGTAGAGGTTGGATAACTTTTCCCGCGTCTCCGTCTCGCCGAGCGCCGGCGGTGGGTCCACGTCCTCGCCCGCGGTGACCGCAGTGACTGTTTGGGGTTTCGCGGTGGTCGGACGCGCGGTTCCGGGTCGAGCGCTCTTTGCGACGACAGATACAGGTGGTTTGTGTACGTCCACATTCACCAAGGGCTTGCTTTTGTTGTCCGCGCTCCCCTTTTTCGCGCTCGCGGCGCACGCGCGTTCCAGCTTTGCTTTCTTTTGTTCGTCCAAGCCGTCGCATTGCTTGGCGATTGCTTTGAACCCGCCTGAGAAGTTTCCAATCGCAACGAGCGTCTCAAGCACGCACGCGCGCACGTCCTTGTCCTTGTGCTCGGCGCACTTAACAAGCGCGGGTACCAAGACTTTGTGCGACGCGACGTCCGCGGCTTGGTTTTTGTCGAACCCTTGAGCGGCGGCCGCGAGCCAAAGGCAGGTCTGCGCCGGAACTTTGGGGAACTTGTGTTGGAGCGCGGTGGTGATTTCGTCAACCACTTCCGTGACGCTGAAGCACCTGTTTGAAAACACCAACAGCGCGTCTCTGTTTTTCGTGACCACCGAGGTGTTTTTGTCCTTCAGCTTGTCCAGCATCCCGGGCAAAAGAACCCGCGCTTCGCCGCGAAACTCTCGCCGAAGTCCCTCGGCCAAAGCGCCCGCCGCCGCGCACGCCTCGCCCACGCACGCGATGTTTGAATCCTTGGTGATTATTTTCTTCAAAGCCCTGGCGATGTCGCCGTACTCGCCGCTCGCCAGTTTCGGGTGGTCGCACAGCTCCCTGAGCTGGGACAAAGCGTTTAGGCGTTCCTTCCACTTCGCGCTGACGACCGCGTCCCAAAACTTGGGCTGCCCCTTATCCGCCGGCGCCTTTTCCAGCGTATCCAGCACTTGTTCCGGGTCCGCAAACTCGTACGCCTCGGGGATAACTGATTGGAGATGAGTGTTCTGTGCGCCGTCTTCCGCGGGGTGGGTAGCAGTATCATCCAGCTCCATGGGCGTCGAAGGTGGGTTGGCTTGTTGCGCGCGCGTCATTCGCGCGGGGCGCGCCGCGCCCGGAACGACGAGTGCGATGGATTCCTGAACCTCAACTCGCATCCCGGCGCGCATTTTCTCCAGGAGGTCTTTCCGCACCACATCCACCCCCAGCCACCGCACCAGCTCCACGGTAAGCTCCTTCGCCGTGTCCCGTATTTTTCCGTCCTTGCTTTCGAACAAGTGCGCGATGCCTTTCAGAATCGGTTTTGGCGGTATCGCGCCGGGTCCAGTCCCGAACGCGCGCGTCACCGAAAGCAGCGCTTCAATCGACGCCAGCGCAAGTTTCGGTACTTTGTGTTTCGCGGCTTTCAAAAGCGCCTCAGCGACGATATCCCCTGCTTCCAGTTCACAAAGCACGTAAGAAACCTCCGTCGCGCGCTCCACCGTTTTCGCGCGGCCGCTCAAGCCTTTGCCCGCGACGTTCGCCATGATCGCCGCGGCGTGCGTTTTGGCGTACTGCTCATCCGCGACGCCCAGAAACGCAACCAACGCGTCCAGCCCGAAATCAAGCGCGTTGGCGTTCGTGTCGCCCGCGGCATGTCTCGCGAGGGGGCCTGCGGAACGACAGAAACGGAATGGGCGGGAGGGTCAGGAAAGTTCAGGAAAAGTTCGGTTCGTTGGCGCTGGACGGGTCAAAGTGGCGGGATCTCACGCGCGTCGTTTGGTTCGTATCGATAAGGTGTCGGGGCGACACGGGCTCCCATTGCAACGCACCGAACGCTTTCAAACAATCACTGTCCTCCACGGTGGCGTGCAAGGAACATTCCTTGACCACCGCCTCGTACGCCGCGACGCGCGCTTTCCAGAATTTGTGCACGAATCGATCTTCCCACGGAAGCGTAGACGCCTCAAGGAGTTGCGCCGCCTCGTCCCCCATCGCGACCGAGACTACGGCAAGATCCTCACTGGCCCACGCCGCGTCCCGACGGCCCGTCACTCGTCCTCACGCGACCCGCTCGCGTCTCCTTCGGAAAGGGGGAAGAGTGCGCGGCGCGACGCGAAGTGCGGGCGGGGCAAGCAACGACGCAGCTCCTTCAAACGCTAACGGCCAAATTGGCCCTTTTTGCCAAATCTGTACCTTTTTGACACGGATCGCTTTTGAAATAATTCCGTTTTGAAAGCATGTTTGGAAGGACCTGAAACCGTTTTGGAAGAGTTTTTTCCTTCGCAAGAAATGCCGTGACGTCAGTGATGGGCCGTCCTCCGTCCACCGTCCAGAGTGAGGCGCACCTCACCCTGAACCGCGATGGGCGGTGACGACGCGCGGTTCACGTGCGACGCCCCGGCTGGGGCGAGCGCGCTCGTGGTTGTTGGGGGCTGGCACGGCGCACGTGATAAAAACGTGAAGAAGTATACCGAAGAGTTCAACGCGTGGGGCGTCGCGACGTTACGAACGACAATGCCCGGCCATCTGACCTTCAGTCCCGTGAACGCGGGCCGGCGGCAATACACACGGGACCTGCTGATTGCGACATGGAAGGCGCGGCAAACGCACGGCTTGACGGACAAACCGCTATACCTGATGTTCATGAGCAACGGCGGGTGTTGGCTGTGGGCGAGCATGCAAGCAGATGGGATGCTGGATGGCGAGTTTGCGGACTTAGGCCGCGCATGCGCGGGCATCATTTTCGACAGCAGCCCGGCGTTCATGACCTTCGCAAACGGCGCCAAGGTGCTAGGCTTGGGCATGAACCCGGTGGCGCGGGTAGCCGTGACCGGCACGTTTTTCGCCGCCGCAGCGGCGATGGGCGCGTACTCGCTGCTCACCACCGGTTCCCTGGACGCGACGCCTCCGAAGATGTTTTGGCGCGCCGTGAGAAACGCCAAGTCGTACGGCGCAGAGCTTTATTTATTCAGCGACTCGGACCCTTTGTGCGACGCGAATAAGGTACAGGCGTTGCTTACGGAAAGAAGAGACTCGGGTACAATACACGCGAAGGTTTCGTTCAAACGGTGGAAGGAATCCAGACACTGCGCGCACTTGGTGGATCAGCGAGACGAGTACGTCGCAGAGCTGAGACAGTTCCTGCGACTCAAGTGACAAAACGTTTTTCTTTCCGGCGGGAAAGGCCACTTATTATTATATTAATACTATAGCTAGTCTATTCGTATGTCTCATACGGTATCTACTTCCTTCCCGAGTAGACGCGAGGTTCCTGGCCTAGGGTTCTCGCGTTCGCCGCCGAGCCGCCGCCCCGCGCCAAGGAAGGTTTTTGCGGCTGTTTCGTTTGGAAAAATAGTAAAACTTCGCGGCGCGCTTCCCCCTCGACTTTCTTGAATATATCTTATACTTGGCTCCAGAACCTCCGTGGTGTCTTTCAGCGTCCTTATGAACAAGAGCGTGACCCCAAGCACCAGCAAACAACAAACAAAGTCGTTCACCCACACGAACAAATCCCACGCCACTAAGTAGCCCACGAAAATCCCGGAAAGGTGCCCAATGAACGACGCTTTCGGGACGACCAGGGCGGTGAAGACTAAAGACCCGAACGGCGCGAGGTTGACTGGCAGGTTAACCGGCCCTAACGCGAACGCGTGCGTTGGGTGTTTCACCGCGAACACCGTCATCCACGCGAACACCACACACGAGTACCCCACTGACGTGACGTTTTCAAACCTCTCAAGATTGAAACGTTTCACCAGCACGTGCGTGACACCTAAAACCACCGCCATGGTACCAACGAGCATCACCACCGTGTACCTAACGTAAAAAGCGCTGCCCCACTCACCACCTGTTTTGCCGCCGGCCTCGCTTCCCATCGTCTCCACAACACCAAGTGACCACAACGAGCTCATGTTGAACACAAGGTGTATCAACGACACGTGCGACACCGAAGCCGTGACGCATCGCCAAAGCTGGCGTTCCACGACGCACTTCTTGTACGACACACCCACGTGCTCGTACCCCAAGCCGTGTTTGTTCAAGTAGTACCACACCAGGACGCACAGGGTTATCACACAACTAGTCGCCGGACGCTCCAGAGCGGCAGCCAGAAGGGGCGTGCCCATGTGCGACCAAAGATGTGATGAGAAACAATGCAGGGGGACGTTTTTGACTTCTTTTTTTAGGAGTAGAGGAGAGGCTGATCTGTTGATTACACGGCATCGCTCGCCTCCGCCACACCCCCCCCCCTAAAACCTGTGCGAGATTTTCTCGTTTTCCTTGAAGTTCACCGCGTACTGGTAAATCCCAACCGTGGGCGCGAACCCGAAAACCGCCGCGTCCGTCCACCCCATCAGTTTCTTCGTAAACACGCTGCCGAAATCCTTGAACATGTTCCCAACCACCCCGACTTTCATGGGGGAGAGCGTGTAAACCACCTCGGAGAGCCTGCGCGAGGGGAGGGGAGGATCGGTCAGCGGGGAGTGATACGTTGACAGGTTTAGGGTTCATGGTTTCGTGTCGATGCGTTCACGACACGTCGGCGCCGACCTTCGAGCAGACGCGAGGTTGTTTTCTGGCGGCACGCCGCGCGGGACGAAGAGGTAACTCGTGCAGGCGTCGATCCCTATTGTATGCGTCGCAGTCATGATGATGATCGCTGAAACCGGGAGGAGTGGCCGGGCGCGGGTTTGACCGCGGGGTCCGACCGCGGGTGGGGGGCACGTACCTGAACGCGGCTTTCCCCATCTCGGTAGTCTCGTGACTTCCGGGGAGGTGACACGCGCGTGGCTTCACGGCCGCGTGCTGGAGAATGGCGGGGGCGGGGAAGACGGGGTGAACTTCATCGGCACGGCTCCTTCGTTTTTGGGATTTTTTTATTTTTGTGAATCCATTTTTTTCTCCTCACCGCATCGCCGCATGCCGCACCAATCCAATCTGGTTCGGGGCTCTCTGCGGTCGCCTGGTTCGGCACGAGAGTTCTTTCTCGGTGGGAGAGCAGGACGAGAAAGAGGATGAGGAGGACGAGGACGAGGAGGACGAGGAGGATGCAGATTAAGAGGAGAGGAGGAAGGGGGGGGGGGTGTCGTGAAGAAGACTGACACCGCCACGTGGTGATTTCATCGGGGTCTTTTCGGCGGGAATTTTCCGGTGGTGACGTCCACTTTGCATCAGGCGGCGCCACTCACGCGCGCACGTCCGGGTACCCCCGCGCCGCGTCGTGTTTCCGGAAACTCGTCCTGCGTCTCCCAACGCACTCGTTTCGAAGTTCCAGCCGGTTTCCAACTCCTCGTTCTCGTTCCCACTTAGATACCGCCGCACCTTCGTGTCGGACCCTTCTTTCTTTCGGAGAAACAGGGTTTACATTGGATCACGTGACGAGACGGATTGATCGGTGTGACGTGTCGTGAGTGTTGCGTCGGGTACCACCTGTTGAACGAGATGCCCCGTGTTGAAGACAATATGGCACTTGAAACCGATGTGCATGCCAAGGGAGAGTCCCTCTCCGCGGCCGCGCTCGCGATGGCGAGCGGCAAGCACCCCAAGCTGGGGTGCCACGACGAGCTCAGTTCTTTCGGAGATCTGCGGCGGTCGCCCCTTGAGGACGACGAAAAGAGCAACAAGTCCTCCTCAAGCGCCTCGGGGTCTTCAACCACCACGTGGAACCGGGACCTCGATGAACCAATGCTACAGGACAACCCCGACCGGTTTTGTTTGTTTCCAATCAAAGAACAAGAGGTGTGGCGGATGTACAAACAAGCCGAGGCTTCGTTTTGGAGCGCGGAGGAGATCGATTTGTCCTACGACTACCGCGACTGGGTCAACTTAACCGAAAACGAACAGCACTTCATCTCGCACGTGTTGGCGTTCTTCGCCGCGTCCGACGGTATCGTGCTTGAGAATTTGGGGTTGCGGTTCCTGAAAGACGTACAGATGCCCGAAGCGAGGGCGTTCTACGCGTTCCAGCTCGCGATCGAAAACATCCACAGCGAAACCTACGGGTTGCTTCTGGTAAGGGCCTTTCCCACTGAATACGCTCCGAAGACTGATTGCCCATACTCGTCCTGCGAAGGGACTATTACCCTGACTGTTTACTCATACTATGGAGTACAGTATACCCTTTCCAACCCCTCATACCAATCCCTCATACACATCACGAGAGACTGACACTTTCTTTTTTATCGGGCCAGGATACGTACATCAAAGACCCGGTGAAGAAAAAGTACCTGTTCAAAGCCATCCACAACGTCCCCACCGTGGGAAGGAAAGCGCAGTGGGCGATGCGATGGATCAACAGCGCGGAGTGCTTCGCCGAGGTACGTATTGCATTTCCCAAATCCCGCCGACTGTTTGCAAATGCAATACTGACACTTTTCTGGCAAAACTCAAAGCGCCTCGTCGCGTTCGCGTGCGTGGAGGGGATTTTTTTCAGCGGGAGCTTCTGCGCGATTTTCTGGCTCAAAAAACGAGGCCTCATGAAAGGCCTGACGTTTTCAAACGAGCTGATCAGCCGAGACGAGGGCTTGCACTGCGACTTCGCGTGCTTGTTGTACAGCATGCTGAAGCACCCGCTTGAAAACGAAAGACTGCAGGACATCGTGAAAGACGCGGTGGAGATTGAAAAAGAGTTTGTGTGCGACGCGCTTTCGTGCGCGCTTGTTGGGATGAACGCGGGGCTGATGGCGGAGTACATCGAGTTCGTCGCGGATCGGTTAATCGTGCAGCTGGGTGGGACGAAGGTATGGAACACCCCAAACCCGTTTGATTGGATGGAAACTATTTCCCTTCAAGGAAAAGCCAACTTCTTCGAACACAGAGTGGACCAGTACCAGAAGAACGGGGTGATGCAGTCGGTGGACGGCGACGCGGATGGGCCGGACGCGTACGAGTTTCGCACGGACGTGGATTTTTAATGTTGAGGAAAAAAACGCGCGGCGAGAGGGGCGCAGCGACTACGATCGGAACGCGCAGCACATGCATTCATTTTAATTATAGGTACCGGTTTTGGTAACACGCGAACGTATCGGGCCTATGTTCGCTTTAGTGCTATTAAACGCGTGACCAACGCACGTCCAACTACCGCGAACGCGCGTACCGCCCGCGCTCGCCTGTACAAATGAATTCGCCGAAACCAACCTCTCACGCCGCTCCCGAGTAGCTCGCTTCCTTTTTCACGAGTTTCGACAGTTTCCCCTGCGCCGCGACGGCTTGCAGCCCGAACGCGGCGGAAACCCCAAACGCCACCTTGGCTTGGACCAACATCCCACACACAAACATCACCGTCCCGATGTTGACCGCGGCGCACGCGATCATGGCTTTTAACAGTACGTCCTGCATCACGGACACTCGGTCAATCGCCCTTTCCGCTTCAAGCGCGCGGACGCGAATCTTAAGCTTGCCTCTTTCGATGGCGCGCACGACGTCCGCGATTTCCTCGATCGCGTCCGGGCCTTTGAAAAGGTTGATGATGGCTTTGTTTTGTTTGTCGAACCGTCTTTGGAAATCCCGCTGTCTCGCGACGACCTGCGGCGGTAACGAACTCGGGTTGTCTTCGATGAGCAACGACCGCGCGTACGGCGCGCTGATCTCGCCGATGTCAAACTTTTTGTTCAGCGACTTGCCGATGCCGTCCAGCACGGAAAACGCCCGCACCACGAACGTGAGTTCTGCGGGAAACCGGAAGGGCTGGTCCTTGCTCACCACTAACAGATCCTCGCCGATGTTCGAAAGAATCTGTTTCCGTCGCGTCTTCTTTTCCTCCTTGGTCCTTTTCGCTTTGAAGTCGGATTCGTACTCGTCTTTGTTTGTCTCGCGTTGCTTTTCCTGCGTCTCCACGCGCTGGTCGAAGCTCCCTAAAAAGAAATCCGCGGTTCGCTTTACCGCGGTGAGGTCACCGCCGGTGTCCACCAGGACGCCCATCTTGGACAAAGCCTTGACCGCGTTGTCGCTGTTCTTTTCGAACACGGCGTCTGTGATTGTTACACGAAAAGTGTCAGTCCCGTGTTGGGCGATGTATGGACAAACAGTCACCAGCTGAGAGATAAAACAGTACCTGGATTTGGGAAACGCAACACGTACAGAACAGCTCCAGGAACCCGCCTCTTACTTCATCCGGCACGCGGCCCATCATGCCGTAGTCGTAAATCACCAACCTGCCCAACCCCTCCGGGTCCCCCGTGTCCACGGCGACGTTCCCGGGGTGCGGGTCCGCGTGGAAGAACCCGAACCGCAGGACTTGCTGCAGGTACGCCTCCACGGCGAGGCGCGCCATGCGGTCGGGGTCGACGTTCATTCGCCGCAAACCCTCCAAGTCGTTGATCTTCACCCCGGGCGCGTACTCCATACAAAGCGTTCGCGTTTTCGTGTACTGCTGGAAGATCTTCGGAACTTTGATCCAGTTCGTGTCTTTGAACTGAGAGGCGAACTCGCGCGCGTTGTTGGCTTCGTTCTGGTAATCAACCTCGTCGTACAACACGCGGGCGGTTTCGTCGAATATCGCGACCCAATCCCGCGCCGCGCCGTCGGTTTTCGGGTCCACTTTCTGTAACCACTGCGCTATTACTCGTAGGTTTTTCAAGTCGATGTCGAAGATCTCCTTCAGCCCAGGTCTCTGGACCTTCACGATTACCTGTTCCCCCGTTAGCTTCAGCTTCGCAAGGTGTACCTGCCCCAGACTCGCCGCTGCCAAGGATTCGTCCGCGAACTCCGAATACACGTCCTCAATGGGCCGGCCCAACTCTTCTTCCACGATTTGCCTCGCCAGCCGTGTCGGGAACGGAGGCACTCTGTCCTGAAGCTTCTCCAGCTCCGCGATGAAGGGCTTGCTTAAAACGTCAACCCGTGTGCTGAACTGCTGGCCGATTTTAATGAACGTCGGCCCTAAACGCAGCAACCCGAGTCGCAACCAGCTCGCCAAAACCGCCTCCCTCTCCAGCTTCTTCGCCTCGCTCCACCCGCCTTTGTACGTGAACTTCAACTCCAACTTCAAGCGCTTGAACACGAACGCGAACACGAACGACCAGATCTCCACCGTCCTCACGAACGTTCCAACGGACTTCAAGCGGTCGAAGTTCAGGGGGGGTTCCGAAACCTTCGCTTCTTCCTTGGCCTTGGCCTTTTCAGCCTTCGTCGGCTTGGGCGCCTTGGGCTTCGTGTCCTTGGGGGCGACGGCGGCGGCGGCGACGGCGACGGGCGCGGCAACAGCAGCCGCCACCAGCTTTTCCGGCTCAGCGAAATGGTTTTGGTTTAGCAGAGCCTCCTCCAGCGCGGAGACCATCTCCACCTTGCACTCCGCATCCTGTGGAAAACAATCGCAAAGTCGGGAATGGAAAACAAGATGGTCAGCGAGGATCGAGGCGCCGCAGGACGCGTGGGAGACGCGAAGGGAAGCGCGCGACGGCGGAGCACCCGGAAACTCGCGCACTTGTCATCACACGGGCACCAAGACAACGCCGTGACGCGCAGGCAGACTCGCTTCCCGCGGTCCGCCGCACCAACCGGTCGGCCGGTCCGATGCACACGTCGCGTGTTGGTCCCTCCATCGTTCGTCCCTCGGAGAAATGAAGAAAAGCCACCCCGCGGGTGTGGGAAGGTGGGACGGCGTGCGTACCTGCAGGCACTCTTCGATTTCGACGGTGTCCAACGGACCCTCGGAGTCGCGCTTCTTGCGTTCGCCCACGACGACGCGGCGACCGCGGACGGGGCGGCGGGTAAGCAGCGGCGACCCGCGCGACGACACGCCAGGAACGACGGCGCTTACGCGAGCCGAATGCGCGGCTCGCGCGCTCGCGGCACCCGGGGTGGCGCGCGCGACGGGGCGCACCGCGGAAGCCATGGTGACCATGGCAACGGCACCGACCATGGCGATTCTCGTGCGAGCCGGGGAAGACCGACGACAGCGCGGTGAGGATTGATCGCGGGCCGACGGCTAAATTGGAAGCGACAAGTATGCACCTCGCACGTCATCTTTTGCCGGGGTTTTGCGTGGCCAAGGATTTCCGCGATTCGGTGCCAGTTTTGGGTTGTCGGAGCGTTGCTTTTCCAGCACTTCCGCGTGCACTCGGGCGGTCGTGCGACACCGTTCCCGTCAAGCGCACGCGCGGCGCCGTTCTCCTCGTCGAAGAGGCTCGCCGACGCCGCACTCCGCGCTTTCGCGGACGCGCGTTCGCTTCGCGCCTAACCTCGCGCGCGCTCCCCGAGCGCGCAGCGAACTTCTTCCCCCTTCAAACGGGCCGTATGCCGCCTCTCACCTCCGCGCCCCTTCTCACGGCGCTCGCTGAGCACCCGCTGCAGGGCACACCGCACGCCGCGGAGCTCACGAGATCCATCGACGCCGCGGATGAATGCGCGCGAGGCCAGCTCAGCGACGATCCCGAGGCTGTGTACGGCGTCTGGAAGTGCCTCCGAACGGTGGGTACTTGCTTCGCCCGTTATTTCAAAAACACACGCACGTCACGCGAAAGACACTGACCACGACCCCCTCTCGCGACGTCTCCCGCCGCAGGAACTCGACCGCAAGCGGTCATCGTCCACATGGAGCCTCGAACTCATCCATCGCTTGGTGAAACTGCTTCCGACGACATTCAAAAAGTGCGCGATACGACCCGACCCGACCCCCTCTCGCGTTTCCGCGCTTTCGTCCCCCTCAAACGACGCCTTCTCTGACCGCGCGACCCGCCTCCGTACGCCCGCCTCACACTTCTTCTTGTCCGAATCGCAGGATGAATTTCTTCAAGGATTATCGTTGCGAGGACGGCGGCGACGTCGTCCAAAGTATTCACGCCGTGTACAAGTCCTTCTCCGAGCACGTCATGGACGCCGCCCGACGCGGGTCACTCACGGTGAGTTTCGTTTTTCTTCCCAAGCCTGCGCAAAATTTCAAAAACGTCCGATTTTTTCCTCTCCGTGACTCACCCTCGCATCCATCGCACCGTCTTCTTCGCGAGCAGATGACCGAGCTTGACATCTTCACCGAGCTCAACGTCGCCGTCCGTTCAATGGCTGTGCACCACAACTCCAAGCGTTGGAACAAGAGTCTCGGCGATGCGCTCGTCGCCGAGCTCGTCGACGCCGCGACGTGCTCCGCGACTGATCTCTACGCCTTTGCGCGCAGGGAGGTTCTCGAAACCCTCGCTGTGGTGGTCAACCCGAGGAAGAACGCGGGATGTCCGGAAAGCGCACGGTCTCTCGCAAAACTTCTCGCGTCTGATAACTACGAGCCTGGAAGGAACGGTCACGGCACCGCGAACGAAATCGTCCCGCAAGGAACGCCCTCGAGTCTCGTCGCGTTCTGGCGAGCTGCCGAGTCAGACGGCGACGCGCCCGCGATGCGCGCGGCGGTGGAAAGTCTCGTGCACGCTACCGCGGCCGCCGGGGATGTCAGCCTGAAGCTTGACGACGTGGCTAAGTGCTTGCAGACCGCGAAGTCCAGCTTCGGGGCTCTCTCACGAAGCGCACGGAACAACGAAATCGATTTCCAAAGCGATTCGGGAAGGTCGAACTTCGAAGATAGCCTGGACGGCGTCGTTTACGATTACGCCTCGGGTTGCGGTGACGCGGCGCCGTGCAAACGCGTCGCGGCAATCGAGATCAACGTCACCAGCGGCTTGCACACAAGCGGTGTTTCTGAGTCGCACGTCATATTTTGGCGTCGAGGCATCAGCTTCCGCTACGCCTTCGAAGATTTCCCACTTGATCCCGTCTTCATCGACTTGTCGTACGCGTCTTGCCTTCGCGTCATCTCGACGCCCGAGCCGGGCGTCGTGGCGCTCGGCGTCCGCGAGGAACCGCGCGGGTTCGACGCGAGCGATACGTTCGACGCCGAGGACGATCGCTTGATCACGTTCTCGTTCGATTCCGCACGATTTTTGCAGGCGAAATCGTTTTTGGCGAAAGCGGCGGCGGAGTACCCCAGCGCCTTTGGCGGCGGTTGCTCTTCTTTTCTCGCTCGCGCGGCGTCACCCTTGAAAAGTTCAACGGGGGTGATGTGCGAACTCGCGGGACCGCCGAAAAACTTGGCGCCTGTTCGTATCGGTTGCGACCGAGCCTTCGAGACGGATCCGAACTTGACGTGCCAGACGGATCTCACGTCACCACGAACGATGGAGGCGCTTCCGGCGAACCTTCCCGCGCCGTCTCCCGAGCCGGTGTTCCTCACCGCGAAGGCGTCGGTGGAAAAGTCACCGAGACACCTCGACGCGATTCCCGAGTCGCAGTCGCAGTCACCGTCGCAGTCACCGAAGGCTTCGATAGGGATATCATACGGCGGAAGTCCTTCGCCGAGTCCCATAAGTCCCAGTCCTACTCCCAGTCCGCCTCCGCTCGTGGTGACCACGCGGACGCGTCAGAAAGCCGTGCGCACCGAGCCGGCGCCGGCGGCGCGACGGAGCACCCGGTTCACAAAATCTGAACACAAGACGCCGGCGCTGGCGCCCGCCGCTGCTAAGGCCCCTCCCAAGGCGGCTCCGGAAGCGGCCTCCAGGATCACCAGGACGACCAGGACGAACAAGCAGGTCGTGGAGCAACCTTCATGCGCGGCGGTGGCCGCGCCTGCGCCGTCGCGCGCGCCCGCAACGTCCGACGCCAAACCGGTGACGATGAAGCGAAAGCTCGGACGCCCGGCGAAGAAAGTCCCTGTGGATGTTGTGCCTACCACCGATACGCGTGCACCTCTTTCCGCTCGGGACGAACCGAACCCTCCGGCGAAGAAAGCGCGCGGTCGACCGCGCAAGCCTGAAGTACCGGAGCCAGAGGCGCCTCCGGCGGAGTCGGCGCCGGCGCCGCTTCCCGTGAAGAAAAAAACGGCTCGCGGCAAAGCGAAACCGACGGAAGCCAAGACCGCCGTTGACACCACAAACGCGTTCGAGGACTTCCGATTGGGAAACACCGAGGCTCGCGACGAAGTGAAGTTGCCGTGGGAGCAGGACACGTCACCTGCCCAGGAGGCTACGCCTTGGTTTTCTCCCAAGGCGGGTGCCGGCGCGAGGCGCAACGTCTTCGCGCGAGACGGAGCCGCGCCGAAACGAGCGGCTCGCCGAGACCGAAGCAAGAGCCCTTACCCCGCTTCCGTCGCCGCGACGCGAGTCCCGTTTTCACCCGCGGCGTCCACATCTCCGGCGGGGTCCGCGTTCGACAAAGAAGCGTTCCCGGTTGATCAGGTCGTCGCGCCGCTTCGCCGAGCGTCTCCCTTCAAGTCCAAGGGAAGCCGGCTTCCCGACACCGCCGCCACCTCCCACGGCGCCGGCGCCGCGCAAGGCCTGGAAGCCACCTTTGGAAACAAGAAAGGCGCGGCGCCGAAGAAGAAGGGCATGCTGAAGGCCAAGGGCTTCGAGACGCCGCAAAGCCAGGTATCGAAGGACAGCCAGAGCCTTCACCGTGCCACACCGCCCACGAACCTCACCGTGGTCGCCGCTTTGGAAGAAAGCGACGACGAAGATGACGCGGCGGTACCCGTCGCGAAAGCGAAGGCGCCCGTCGCGAAAAAGCCGAAGACGCTCCTGGGCGCGTTGACCCTCGCTCCTAAAACTTTCGAGAGGAAGGGACGCGTCGCGCCGGCTCCGGCGGTGGAAACCGAGTCCTCCGAGTCCGAGTCCGAGTCCGCGCCTGTTTCCGAAACGGTTTCCGAATCCATGGAGGAAGACGCGGTTCCGGCGGAGACGGAGGAAGGGGTTTCCGCGGACGCGCGCGAGGCGCCGGTTTTTGGGTTCGACTCGGACGAAACGGAGGACGACGAGAACTTTTTCAAAAACGGTATCGATGCGGCCGCCGCGCTGAAGAAGATGACCGGTCAGAACGCAGTCGCCGAAGCTGCAATGGACGACGACCACCACGCATCATTCGGCCTCAAGTCTCACGGTCGAGTTGAAGACTCGGCGAAGCGCCCGGCGACACTTTCGTGCGCGAGTTCCATGCGCGACGAGCCTTCGCCTTTTCTGCCGTCGCCGCGACCCACTGCGTCTCCGTCCGCGCAACTTGCGCAGACGGATCCGTTGGACGAAATGGAACAGCGCGCTCGTCGCGCTGCTTCCGCGGAGGCGGACGCTTGGACTTCCATGGAGGTCCCCACGCTGTTCAAGCTCAGCGAAAAGGCTTCCACCGCGGAGGAGAAACGCAAGTGGGAGATCATTCTCGAGATTGTGTTGGCGCGCAAAACCGGCGGTACCCCCCCCGCGTCGCCCGCGGCCGGACCCACCCCTTCGAACACGCACGTTTCCAAGGGTATGAAGCGCCCTTCTCCCGTTGTGGAGACGCTGGGCGACTTGCTCGGCGGCGTGTTAGGCGGGAAGAGGAAGAAACGCAAGGTCGGAAGGGACGTGGGTGATGACGAACCGACGGATGACGTGGATGATGACGCGGAGAACGAACCCGAGAGCGACGACGAAATAGCCGCGCTGGAAAAGAGACTGAGGAGCATGCGCACGACCCGCAAAGAGCGCGCTGAGCTCGAAATCGCCGCGCTTACCAAGACTTTCAAGGAAGAAACGTCGCGTGAGATGGACGGGCTCGAGGTCGAGGCGCGCAGGGTGAGCGAACAGGTGGCGCAAATGTTTGACCAGGCGGAAACGGACGCGAAGGAACGCGTCGGGGACGTGGTGGGCACGCTCGCGGCGGCGCACGAGGTGTTCAAGGACGCGACGCGTGATGCGCGCGAGGGGCTTCACAGCGCAGAAGCGGTGAACAATCAGGCACTAGAAGAAGCGCTTGTGTCGGCGGAGGCGGCAAGGGAGCAGCTCAAAAAACGAGCGGAGCAAATCAAGACGAGGGCGATGAAAAAAGCGGAGGAGCTCACCAGGGTCGCCGCGAAGAAACGAAAGGAAGCGGCGTCCGGGAACTCGCTCAAGAGTCTGCTGCTGCGCCTCGCGGAGAATCTGTGAGAGACTTTGCGGGGTCAATGGGAGCACCGGGGGTAGGGTTAGGGTTATGCGAGACGACACGAGAGAGGGGTGGGGACTAAAGACGAGGGACTCGAGACTTCTACGAAACTATCGATTTGAAAAGTGTGCTGGGATCGCCCGATAGTCTCGCCTCGAACCGTCCGAAACGTCCTTTTTCTCGCGCTCTGGGGAGGCTGAGGGACACACGCGCGTGCGCTCTCGTCCCGACGCAACATGGACCCCAATGCGGTGCGGATGATCAACTTGGTGGATATACTCGCCGAGGACCTCCCGGTGCGTTTGACCCGCGCGTTGGAACACGTCGGGTCGCGCGTCTTCGTCCATCATCGTGTCGTCCGAGGAAAAAACGCTTCTGCTGACCTCTCCCCGAAACGCTCTTTCCGCAGGACGTCCCTGCTCCTCCCGATGATGAGATCCCCACTTGGAGCGAGAGCGAGGTCCGTT